>WLWI01004596.1_pt1 | contig 11647 bp, 13 predicted proteins | sample 6701501 | NCBI WGS metagenome assembly WLWI01 (sample SAMN12718690, study PRJNA515312) | sponge metagenome | isolation source: marine sponge | host: Mycale hentscheli | place: New Zealand: South Island, Marlborough, Capsize Point | collected 2014-11-01
ACGCCGATGGAAACACTCATCGACGGTAAAGCGATCTGGAAAGAAAAGTTTGTAAACTAAACTCTATCTGACAGACAGCTACTGATAAACGGGTAACTGTCAGCTCAAGTCTGAACTTCTACAGCTCCGACCTATGCAGAGACCACCCCCTAAAGTGTATCCATATGTCACTTACATGGGTATTAACCACGCACCTACTTTCTACGGCTGCTCACTTTTTTCCAAGCTTTGATAATAATTCATGAGTATTTCAGCCACTTCTGGCCGAGAAAACTCCGCAGGTGGTGCGATACCATTACCCAGCATTTCTCGCACTTTTGTTCCTGATAAAAGAACGAAGTCATCTTTTTCGTGGTTTGGGGCTTCACGCATCATGACAACCTTATTCAGCTTCTTGGAATACGCAGTGTGATCAGCCCTGAAAATTTCAATTTCTAATGCATCTGATGGCACGTCGGTATCAAAAATAGTTTGCGCATCAAACGCACCGTAATAGTCACCAACACCAGCATGGTCTCTCCCTATGATGAAATGAGTGGCTCCCATGTTTTGACGGAAAACAGCGTGAAGAACGGCTTCCCTTGGGCCGGCATACAGCATGTCAAATCCGTATCCGGTAATCATGACGCTATTGGGTGGAAAGTAAAGCTCAACCATTTTGCGAATTGATGCATCTCTAACATCAGCGGGGATGTCGCCGGATTTGAGCTTTCCCAGTAGCATGTGGATAACACAGCCGTCCGCACCAATTCGTTCCATGGCGATTCGACACAATTCTTCATGGGCTAGATGCATGGGGTTTCTGGTTTGAAATGCCACGACTTTATCCCAGCCATTCTCCTCGATTGTTTCCCTGATCTGTGCTGCGGTACGAAAGGTATCGCCAAAATCCTTTTCAAAATAACTAAAATTGAGGATCTTTATTGGGCCGGAGAGTAGCGTTTGCCCTTGACTGTTGAACTCAGCAACGCCGGGGTGATCGGAGTCATTGGTGGCATACACTTGTTGTGAGATTGTTTCCATCTCGGTATTAGTCAATGTTTCTATCGCCTCCAGTTCCATAACGGCGATGATGGGGTTGCCCTGAACGTTGGGGTCGCGCAATGCGATTGTTGAATCTGTCTCAAATTGAACAGCGGAATCAACCAGACAAAGCACGGGTGTTGGCCAAAAAAGGCCTGATTGTGTATGCATGTTTTCCGCAACGCTGAGTGCATCAGCTTTGTTCATATAACCCGTTAGTGGATTGAAATATCCGGCGCCTAGCATGACGGCATTCGCGGCACCTGCCGAACTTAACAACACCGAAGGCAGCTGTTTAGCGCTTTCCTCTAGGGCTGCTCTTTCTTCCGCATCGATCACGAACAATGGGTTTAATGTGAGAGAACCGTGGGGGTTTATCATGTTTTGAATGTCGGTTTGGTTGGTTTTTTAGATGGAATGAAGTGCTTACTATTTTCAACGCGCTGCTAAATGACGAATATAGACTTTAAGAGTGACTTCGCTTTGACGTGATTGACTGTGCAAGTCTATCGACTATCTCGGTGGTGGTATCAAAGTTTATACATGCGTCAGTGATACTCTGGCCATAGGTTGATGCGATGCCGTCAATGACGTCCTGCCGACCTTCTACCAGGTGGCTTTCAATCATGACGCCCATAATTCTGTTGTCTCCAGACGCAATTTGATTGCTAACATCTTCGGCAACTAGTACTTGATTACCATGCACTTTCTTACTGTTAGCATGACTAAAATCAATCATAACTTGTGGTTTTAGACCAGCGTTGGATAATTTCTCGCACGTCAAATTGATACTCTCTGCCTGATAATTGGGTTCTTTCCCACCTCTGAGAATAATGTGGCAGTCTGGATTTCCTGTGGTGGTGAAAATGGCGGACTTGCCTTCCTTGGTCAATGACAAGAAGTGGTGGGGATGAGCGGCGGAGCGAATTCCATCCACGGCGATATCAAGATTTCCGTTGGTGCCATTTTTCAGGCCAACTGGACAGGATAGTCCAGATGTTACTTCTCTGTGCACCTGACTTTCTGTGGTGCGTGCACCTATGGCACCCCAAGCGATAAGATCAGCAACGTATTGAGGTGTGATAATGTCAAGATACTCTGTACCGGCGGGGATACCCATCGTGTTGAGATCCAGTAGCAGCTTTCTGGCGATCCTTAGGCCTTTATTGATATCATAAGTATCGTTAAGATCTGGATCGTTAATGAGACCTTTCCAGCCCACGGTTGTTCGCGGCTTTTCAAAATATACTCGCATAATAATCAATAGCTGATCACGGTATTTTTCCTTTAAGGGTAATAGGCGTTTCGCATATTCCATTGCTGCTTTTGTATCGTGGATAGAACATGGCCCCGTGACTACCAGTAAACGGTCATCACTGCCAGATAGTATATTGTGAATTTCGTCTCGGGTTTTAGTCGTAGTTGATGCTGCCATTTCGTTAATCGGCAGCTCTTCGGTGATTTCTGCTGGGCTGATGACTCGTTCAATACGAGCTATTCTGAGATCATCTGTTATTGTTGTTGGCACGAAAGCTCCTCTGTAAGGGCAAAGGTGCTGATTGTACGAGGATCGATGTCCAGTGTTAAGTGAATCTGTGCAAAATATCTCTTTAGTAATGCGTTATAATTCTATCGACCAGTGTCTATATAGCTCCTTACAGGCAGCACTTTTTTCTACTTGTTTGCAATTTAGTAGCTAATTTAATAATTGGTAGCCAAGGTGTTGTCCAAGAAGCCCTTTTGCTTGAGTGATTTGTTGTCGAGACTAATGACGGATTTCTTGTTCTGACGGCATTGATCTTTGCCTATGCATGTTTTATGTCTTTAGGTCTTTCTTATTCGCGATTCTTTGCAGTTTTTAATGGATCAAGGAGTGATTGCCTTTTGACGGTGGCAATATAAAAGTCTATAATCCAGCGGCTTTTTTGGTAGGCCGAGAACAAGATGCTCGGGTACATTTCCAAACAACCGTTTATCAGCTCCGAGGACATTATGGCTGTACAAAAAAACCGCAAAACACCTTCTAAGAGAGGTATGCGACGTTCGCACGATGGTTTGAAAGCATCAACTCTATCCATTGATCCAGTAACAGGCGAGCAACATCGGCGTCACCATGTTACAGCAGATGGTTACTATCGTGGTGAAAAGGTTGTAGTAACCAAAGCTGACGATTGATTGCCAGAGTATTAATTTTCAGATTGGTAACTAGACCAAATATATGCTCATTTTTGGGTGGCATTGATTAAATGGTTACACTGTCTGTTGACATGATGAGTGGTGATCACGGCCTCGGTGTGACGATGCCTGCGGTGTTGGATGTGCTGCAGCATCATCAGGATGTCAAGCTGATTCTTGTTGGGGACGAATCTGAGATTACCGAATATCTCAAGGATAGTAGCGCAGCTAATACGGAGCGCCTGTCGATTCACCATGCCTCAGAGGTAGTGGAGATGACTGATTCTCCGGCAAATGCACTAAGGCAGAAAAAAGATTCATCAATGCGAGTAGCCATAAATTTGGTTAAGAGCGATGAGTCCGATGCTTGCGTTAGTGCCGGAAATACGGGTGCATTGATGGCAACTGCGCGTTTTGTGCTAAAAACCATATCGGGCATTGATCGTCCTGCGATATGCGCAAGATTACCGAGAGAGAATGGATGCACTTATATGCTGGATCTAGGAGCGAATATTGACTCCCCTCCGGCAATTCTGTATCAATTTGGACTGATGGGATCTTTGCTTCTCAAATGTTTGGATGGTAATGAATTCCCAAGTGTCGGCCTCTTGAATATAGGTGTTGAGGAAATAAAGGGCAATACCACGATTAAAGATGCCTCTGATATGTTTAAGAAGAGCCCTTTGAATTACATTGGCTTTGTCGAAGCTGATGATATTTATATGGGTGATACCGATCTCATTGTTTGTGATGGCTTCGTTGGAAACGTAGCGTTGAAAACGTCGGAAGGTATAGCTCAAATGTTCATGGGTGCGACTAAAAAGGAGTTCTCTCGCAACATTTTGACCAAAGGAGCAGGACTGTTAGCAAGGCCTGTGTTGAATGCAATTAAGAATCGCCTTGATCATCGACGCTATAATGGAGCAAGCTTTTTAGGACTGAGAGGGACAGTCGTTAAGTCTCATGGAAATACAGATGCGGTAGGCTTCCGATATGCGATTGAGGTCGCCATTGAGGAGGCGAGAAGTAATTTGGTCAATCAAATTGAAAATGCGTTATCATCTACCCTATCTCTAGCTTAACCCCCCCGCCACCACAATATGACTTGCTCGCGCGTTATCGGTACAGGCAGCTACCTGCCAGAAAAAATACTAACGAATTCAGATTTGGAGCGAATGGTCGATACAAACGATGAATGGATTCGCTCTAGGACGGGTATATGTGAAAGGAGAATCGCCGCTGATGATCAATTCACCTGTGACCTAGCCGAACAGGCATCTTTAAGAGCGATTGAAGCAGCAGGGATTAAGAACACCGATATCGATCTAATCATAGTCGCGACAACAACTGCTGACCAAGTATTTCCAAGCACGGCTTGTTTGCTGCAACATCGATTAGGAATTGAAGGTCCGCCTGCTTTTGACGTACAGGCAGTTTGTGCTGGGTTTATGTTCGCTTTGGACGTAGCTGACAAATTTATTCGAACAGGCAGTGCGCGTTGTGCATTGGTTGTTGGTGCTGAGACATTCTCACGCATCATTGATTGGACTGACAGACGTACCTGTATTCTATTTGGAGATGGTGCAGGAGCGGTCATCTTAAAGGCCGACAACTCACCCGGGATATTGTCTACACACATACATAGTGACGGAAAATACAAAGACTTATTATGTGTTCCGGTGGGTGTATCAAAAAACTATAACCTTGTTCAACAGGGAAAAGCTTATACCACAATGGAAGGCGGGGAGGTATTTCGTTGGGCGGTGACGGCGATGAGTGACATTATTGAAGAAGCGCTCGTCGCAAATAATATGGATAAAGAGCAGATCGATTGGCTTGTACCTCATCAAGCGAATATACGAATTATCAATGCGGTGGGGAAAAGGGCGAAAATACCTTCAGAAAAGGTGGTTATCACGGTGAATCGGCACGGGAACACATCGGCTGCTTCAGTACCGCTTGCGTTGGACGAGGCTGTTCGTGATGGTCGAATTGTATCCGGGCAGTATATCCTTCTTGAAGGCTTTGGAGGCGGGTTTTCTTGGGGTTCTGCCTTAATCAAAATGTAATTGGTCTTCGGCTTTTTCTTAATATTTATTCTTGCTAATTGACTGCATCTAATAACAATCAAAATATGAATCAGATACTTAAAGACCAAGTGTGCTTGGTAACGGGGGCTTCAAGGGGAATCGGTAAAGCAATAGCATTGGCCATCGCTGAGCAAGGCGGTATTGTTTTTGGTACGGCGACAACAGAGTCTGGAGCTGAAAAAATTAGTGAATACCTTGCCGCCTCTGGGAATGGCGGTCAGGGGCTTATGCTGAATGTAACCGATCCTGATTCAATCACTCAAACTATCGCGTTAATCATTGAAAAATATAGCACTCCTACAGTGCTCATTAATAATGCAGGAATTACCCGTGATAATCTATTGATGAGAATGAAAGAATCAGAATGGGACGATATCATGGACACTAATCTGAAATCAGTGTTCCGCTTGAGTAAGGCTTGTCTAAGAGGGATGACTAAAGCGAGGACAGGCCGAGTTATCAATATTGCCTCTGTAGTAGGTGTGACCGGGAATGCGGGGCAGTCAAATTATGCAGCGGCCAAAGCAGGTCTGATTGGGTTTTCCAAATCACTTGCCCAGGAAGTTGCTTCGAGAAATATCACTGTTAATACGATAGCGCCAGGTTTTATCGCGACAGATATGACAAATGCTCTCGCTGACCAGCAAAAAGAAGCCTTACTCCAGCATATCCCTTTGGGAAAAATGGGAACACCAGAAGACATTGCAAATGCGGTCGTTTTTTTGGCTTCCTCGATGGGTGAATACATTACTGGATCGACTATTCATGTGAATGGTGGAATGCATATGGTTTAAACAATTTTTTTCGCTTTTGTAATAAAAAATGGATCGAACGGTTTTTTTATGACGCTGTTCGGTAAGTCTGCAGTCAAAATAGATAAAAATTAGTTGAATATTCGTTGGACTTGATAAGGGTGATTGTTTACTATCCACCCGTCCAATAATAGTCATTATAAAGGTTCTCATACAGAACTATTTTCGATAGGGTGATATTCTCACGCTATTAATAAAAATCTTATCATCTGGAGGGTAAAACTCGAATGAGTACAATAGAAGAACGTGTAAAGAAGGTAGTAGTAGAGCAACTGGGTTGTGAAGAGTCGAAGGTTGTTCTAGAAGCATCTTTCGTGGATGATCTGGGCGCTGATTCGTTGGATACCGTTGAATTGGTTATGGCATTGGAAGAAGAATTCGATGCTGAAATCCCTGATGATGAAGCTGAAACAATTACCAAGGTAAAAGACGCAGTGAACTACATCACGGAACACGCAAGCCAATAAAAGGAAGCATTGAACAGCTGTTCGGCTTGGGGGGTAGTTTAAAGCCGATAAGCTGTTTGTTGTGACCTTTTGATATGTGTGGCCTGACAGTTAGAACAACCTGTTTGGTTTTGAAGATATTGGAACCGCTGCCTCTTTTAACTGGGGTAGCGGTTTTTTTCATTATGGCAAGCACACTTACCATCTTTCACAACAATTCCGACTAACTTTCAGTGATATGAGTCAATAAATGAATAAAAGACGTGTAGTTGTTACCGGAATGAGCATGTTCACTCCGGTTGGGGTTGGCCTTGACGCTTCATGGGCGGCAATGGTTGGTGGGACGTCTGGTATAGCCACCATTAGTCACTTTGATGCCACTAATGCATCGACCAGTATCGCAGGGGAGGTCAAAGGCTTTGAGCCAGGACAATATATGCCCGCTCGTGATGCTAAGCGAATGGATCGTTTTATGCAATTTGGGATTGCTTCGGGTGTCGAGGCTTTTAAAGATAGCGGACTGGATGCAGAAAAACTGACAGAGTCTCAGGCTGAGAAAATTGGTGTCTATATGGGTTCCGGTATTGGTGGTATTACTGCCATAGAGACCACCACTTCGCTATATGAGAAAAAGGGAGCAAGGAAAATCTCACCTTTTTATATTCCGACTACCATTATCAACATGATTTCAGGAAACGTATCCATTATGTTGGGCCTTAAAGGCCCCAACTTATCTATGGTTACGGCATGTAGTACGGGTACCCATGCGATTGGTGAGGCGAGTAGACTTATTGAGTATGGTGATGCAGATATCATGATTGCTGGTGGTGCTGAAGCTCCAATTTCACCCACAGCCATTGCTGGTTTCAGTGCAGCTCGTGCTTTGAGTAAGCGAAACGACGAGCCAGAAAAAGCGAGTCGGCCTTGGGACACGGGTCGAGACGGGTTTGTTATGGGCGAAGGCGCTGGTGCGTTAGTGCTTGAAGAGTATGAGCATGCGAGAAAGCGGGGCGCGAGAATTTATGCGGAACTATCTGGGTTCGGTATGAGTAGCGATGCTTATCACATTACCAGTCCGTCTCCAAGTGGGGAAGGTGCGGCTAGGTGTATGCTGAATGCCCTAGGAAATGCCAGTATTAGCACTGACAAGGTGGATTATCTAAATGCTCACGGAACTTCAACTGGGTTAGGTGACGTTGCTGAAACTATGGCCGTAAAAAAGGCATTTGGTGATCGAGCGTATGAGTTAGCGGTGAGTTCCAATAAGTCCATGATTGGACATTTGTTAGGTGCCGCTGGTGGTGTGGAAGCGGTGATGACTGTGCTGTCAATTTACCACGGAACGATTCCTCCAACCATTAACCTTGATAACCCTGATCCAGAATGTGACCTGGATTATGTGCCAGGAGAAGCTCGACAGAAAGATGTCCGTGTTGCTTTGAGTAACTCTTTTGGCTTTGGTGGGACTAACGGTACGCTCGTATTCAACCGAGTAGATTGATATCTACGGGTATCATCAGTGGCCGTTAGTCCATTGACGGAAATCGCTAACTCTCTATTGGGGAGTCGTTAAGCGCTGTAGTGTCCAGTTAATGACAGCCCTGTTAGGCTGCCATTAGCTTTTTGCGTTCACACATTGTTAAAGTCTGTTTCACTTGTTAAAAAGACATCCTGTAAAAACCTAGTGATAAAATAAATGCCATTTGGCCCAAAAGGCCTAAAAATCAGCCGGTAATGCGATTTTCGAGAAAATCGTTTTCTTCAAAAAAACAGAATTTATATGGATAATTATGATAGCGAAATTACTGTTCAGAGCGCTGTTACCAGTTTTGTTAGCTGTGATATTGTTTTCGGCAATTATAGTAGGATACTACCATCACTCGTTAGATCGACCTCTTGATTTCGGTAAGCAAACTTTTACCGTTGATCGAGGAGAGACACTTGGATCTATCGCAGGTAGATTACAAGAGCGGAATATCCTTCAAGAGCCTTATACAATAAAAATTAGAGCTCGAATCAGTGGTATCGATAAACAAATACAAGCTGGAGAATATCAATTTCCAATAAATATCACGGTTCGAGATTTGCTGGATAGTTTAGCTCAAGGAGAAGATCAGGTTGAGCTCAAGACAGCGATTATTGAAGGTTGGTCCTTCAAACAAATGCGTCAGTCTATCGAGAAAGCAGACAAGCTAGATAAAATCACCTCGGGATGGAGTGATCAGGAGGTAATGTCCAAATTGGGTCACCCAGATTTGCATCCAGAAGGTCAGTTTTATCCCGACACTTACTACTACCAATCGGGTGACACCGACCTCTCGATTTATGTCACGGCTTTCAATTTGATGCAAGAAAAATTGGATGCAGCTTGGCGCAATAGGAGTGAAGGAATTATGATAGGCACTCGGTATGAGGCGTTGATTCTGGCGTCGATTATTGAGAAAGAGACCCAACATCGACCAGAGCAACCAACGATTTCGGGTGTTTTCGATAATCGTCTGAGAAAAGGGATGAAACTGCAAACGGATCCAACAGTAATCTATGGGCTAGGTGACAGTTACAACGGAAATATTACTCGTAAACACTTGAGAACTGACACACCTTATAACACTTATACCAGATACGGTTTAACGCCAACTCCGATTAGCTTGCCTGGTTGGCAGTCACTGGATGCCGCGGTGAATCCGGCGAAAACAGATGCCTACTATTTTGTAGCGAAAGGAAAAGGTCAACATAAGTTCTCTCGGACACTTAAAGAGCACAATCGAGCAGTTCAAAAGTACATTCTGAACAAATAGCACTTGAAAGCGATAAGCATGACAGGTTTCTTTATCACGGTTGAAGGCGGAGATGGCGCTGGGAAAACAACCCACTTAACGTTTATTTATGAATGGTTGAGGGGCCGAGGTATGAACGTTGTGCGCACTCGTGAACCGGGTGGGACTGATGTTGGTGAAAGTATTAGGGAGCTGTTGCTACATGCCGTCGGAAAAATGTTCGATGATACTGAGTTATTGCTGATGTTCGCTGCCCGAATGCAGAACATTGAACAACTAATCAAACCCGCAATTGCAAAGGGTGATTGTGTTCTTTGTGATCGGTTTACCGACGCCTCCTACGCTTATCAGGGTGGCGGGAGGGGAATTAACATGGATCGTATCGCTGAACTTGAGCAATGGGTTCAGGGTGATTTGCAGCCTGATCTGACGATTATTCTCGATGTGCCCATCGAAACCGGAATGAAACGCACACAGAAACGTGGGGAAGTGTCGGATCGGTTTGAACGAGAGTCAATGACCTTTAAAAAAGCCGTGCGTCAATCCTACCTTGATCGTGCTGCTTGTTTCCCGAAAAGAATACAACTAATCGATGCCTCCGGAAGTATTGAATCAGTAGAGTCTAATATTGAAGCAGTACTCAGTTCTTTCTGTGAGTGCTGGTTATCAGGAAAAGCGACGTAGTATGTATTATGTTTGGCATAAAGGCGAATGGGAGCAACTTGTTAATGTACAGGCGCTGCATCATGGTTTAATGGTCACAGGCGCTGATGGTATTGGTAAACGGGAATTCTGTTTAGCGCTGGCTAAATTCCTATTGTGCGATAACAAAGAACTAAAAGTAAGTGGGGGCGATTGCGGACGATGCCAAAACTGCGAGCTATTCGATGCCGGCACACACCCAGATTTCCATCTGTTAACCAGTGAAACCGAAAATATCCAAACTCGAATCCCCTTGGTTTCGGCATACAGTGACCGATACCAGAATGTTCAGGCACGAGGTAAGAAGACTAAGCCGGGCAAAATTATACCGATTGATCAGATAAGGCTGCTGATTGAACGTTTTTCCACTCAACCCCATATTTCCCAACACAAGGTTGTGTTAGTTATGCCTGCGGATGCCATGAATACAAACGCGTCTAATGCACTTTTAAAGCTATTGGAGGAGCCTCCAGAGAACTCAACACTGATTCTGATGACGTCATCTCCTGGTTTTTTGCCAGCTACGATACGTAGCCGTTGTATGCTGGTGAATCTGCCTACTCCACGAAGAGAATCGGCTCTTGAGTGGTTGAGTCAGTCTATGGACGAAGAAACTGCATCTCTTTCCCTAAAACTGGCCAATGAAGGGCCGCTGGATGCGAAGCAATTCGCTGATAACGGTTTTCTAGACACTCAGGGACAATATATGAATCAGGTGTCAAATCTCGTTGCATCCAACATTACACCGTTAGCATTGGCAATGGACTTAAGCAAATCTGACTTATCAATTTTTCTTGGCTGGCTGCATGGTTTTGTTTGTGAAGTGATTGTGTGGCGAGTCAGCGAGATCAAACCTAATCGATTCGATTCCTCTGATCTCGTGTGGTCCTCAAAATCATTTTCCGTGGAAAGGCTTTATGCTTTATACGACAAAATTATTTTTTATAAGAGCATCGTTAGGGAGCCAATTAACGCTCAGTTGGTAACTGAAGATTTGATTTTAACGTTAAAGAGTGCGATTAGATGATTGAGATAAGGGGCTATCCCTAGAGAAGGCTATCCCAGGTATGCCCCTGCTGAGACGGCCCTGAAAACCAATCACCAAAGTATTGAATGAACAAGGAGAGCTAGATGCAAAAGGACAAATTTGAATCCAAATACCAAACTGCTGACGAATACGAACAAGATAGAAACAATACTCCCCTGAGTAATCCAGATCCCATAACACACCCGATAGAACTTGCCTATAAGAGCCAAAGTGAATTGAAAATGGCCTATCTTCCATTCATCAAGAATGGTGGATTGTTCATTGCCACGATTGAAGAATACATGATGGGTCAAACAATTTGGGTAAAGGTTGATCTCCCCGACAATAACGATCCTCTTCTTGTATCAGGGGAGGTCGTTTGGAAAATGCCCCAGGAATCTTTGTCCGGTGGCCCACAAGGTATTGGAGTAAACTTCCTAGGGAGCACTGGAGGTAGTGTAATCTGAGGTCTGTAACTTTGATTTAGGTTGAGTCATTATCGTCGTTCCACACGATATATCGCTTGTCGGCATTGCTCCATTCATCGTCAATCTCGACGAGGATGGCACTGACAAGCCTGAGTAAAGATGCCTCA
>WLWI01004597.1_pt1 | contig 11646 bp, 9 predicted proteins | sample 6701501 | NCBI WGS metagenome assembly WLWI01 (sample SAMN12718690, study PRJNA515312) | sponge metagenome | isolation source: marine sponge | host: Mycale hentscheli | place: New Zealand: South Island, Marlborough, Capsize Point | collected 2014-11-01
CACCACCATCCGTCAGGGGGTGTTGAGTTCACCACCATCCGTCAGGGGGTGTTGAGTTCACCACCATCCGTCAGGGGGTGTTGAGTTCACCACCATCCGTCAGGGGGTGTTGAGTTCACCACCATCCATCAGGGGGTGTTGAGTTCACCACCATCCGTTAGGGGGTGTTGAGTTCACAAGAAAGGTAAGGCAGTGGTAGTCATCTTCCACTCTCTGTGTGAGATCAGTGGTTGTGAGAGGAAGCTCACTGGCGATCATTACTGCTGGCTTTGGTTTAGACTGTTGCTGCTGGAAGAGCTCTAGGAATTAGTACTGGATGAGGTCATATCCCGTGGGGTTGAATGTGGATGAGGTCAGCCTGTAGCACTTCCTTAGGGAAGTTGAAGTGTGACTTCCTGATTTTATTGTTGTATGTATTTATGTTGTTATTGTTTTTGTTGTTGTGATTATAGCATTTCAAACGGAAGGCAAACTTTACTTGGTTCTTGAATTTGTCAGAGGGGGAGATCTTTTTGGTAGACTGACCAAACAAGTAAGTTAAGGAATGAATGGGTGTGGTGGATAGGTTTGTTTTTGTAATAGAAATTAGTGAGTGTTGAAGTAACAGCAAGTACATAGGGGGATAGAAGAGTTTGTATTTGGCAATTTGGTACAGGGAAGTATGGAACATTTGTAGAGTTGGGTCAAGGAATTTAAAGTATACATTGTACATGTTAAGTGTATCTGTGTTACTCCAGGGTAATTTAACGGAAAAGTAGATATCCAAAAGAGGTAACTATGGTTCCAGAATGTGAATTAGGAGTATAGAAGGGAATTCAGTAGCAGTTGTGTGGTTGGTGCACACATTTTTGTCGTCTAGTACCTTCCCCCTGCTGTATTGCCGTTAGCGATGCTGTTCCCAGGGAGTAGCCTAGTGGCGTGCCAAATGTTGAGAGTGTCACTTGATAGTAGTCTTTGTTGTTCACACCTCCTGTGGCTTAGAATTCTCCTCCAGTACCGAGGAGACAAGACACTCTTGGCTCCTTCTTGAGCACGTCTGGAGACGTGTAGAGGAGGATGTGTTGGTAGAGATAAACCTGTGACCTCACAATGCCATTGGCACAGTGTGGTCTTTGTTGTTGTTTTGTTTGTAACTCATGGGCCTCCTCTTTCACACATAACTTGCACATGTATGCATGGAGGAGTAAGTTTGTGTATGCTTATGTGCGCCCGTCTGTCCATATGTGTGTGAGTGTGTGTGTGTGTGTGTGTGTGTCTTTTGCTTGCTTGATTTGCCAATTAATCCTGACCTCACAAGGTTAGGCGTACCTTGTACATGAATTAATACTTCAATTACAGCAGAGCAGAGTCTGTTTGCTGGATGCAGATATTTATCAGTGACATTGCCCCGTGGTTCATGTCTTGTTCCCGGTATGGTGAGGGTTTGTGCATGCATGCATGCATGAGTGAGCCAGTAATGTATGGTGATTTGCTTGGGGGCACTTGGCCTCGGTGAAGTCGTGATAAACGATGGGCGTGGGTTTTCTCTTGGGGTAACTTGATACCCCTGGAGGCAGATCTGAGTTTGATCTGTCACAGGCAGTCCATTCCTTACTTTCCCCTGGAGGCAGATCTGAGTTTGATCTGTCACAGGAAGTCCATTCCTTATTTCAGTCTCCACCACAGTGTCAGACACGGGCGTCTCTACTTTTTGTGTGTGGGTGTGTCCAGGTTTGCCTGGACAACACCTGTCAGTGAAGTCCATACAGAGCCCAGGCTGAATGCCTGGTAAGACATTTACATTTTAATCCCATGAACGCACCAGACACGCATTTTCTCATTCATTCAATATCATATTCTGTAATAATCTTTTGCAACCAGAAACTCTCTCTCTCTATCAGTCCAGGTCTCTGTTCTACCTGACAGAGACCTCTATCGTATCATTTAATGTGCCTCAGGAAACCTCACCTATCGCCTATACTTGGATAGCTTTAGTTTTGACTAACCCAACTCCTTCTACTCAGTTGCTCATAATGCCAGAACTGTTTGCTTACTCTCTTTGTTGTCTTGTGTGATTTACACCTGCATAGGACGTGTTGGCAGTAAATGTTAAGTCAGAGAAGTATTATAGGCTTTCTATTAAATAAAATAAAAAACTCATTTAAAAAATACTTGATATACATTGGACTCACACACACCACACACACACACACACACACACGTGTGCAACCCGGTATTTAGGAAGGGTATTGAAATTATAGACACTGGAAGTTTTTCATGCCATTCTAACTTATATGGGCTGGCAGCCACTGATGTTGATGACAGTGATTCTGAATATGTCTATCCCTTCAAGTCCTGCATACTTATGGGCTATTTGCATGCCTATATACGGCAGTGTGTCTGTGTATGCGTGTGTGTTTGTGTTTAATACGGCTGGACCCATGTGAGGTGAACTCCTTGTTGTGGGAGAGTGATTCTCTAATTGGCTGATGTTTTATTTACACCACCTAATGTTCCACTAGGACCCTTTCTCACTGCAGGCCAGATTGGTTTACTTTTTTTGTTTGGTGGTGGTTTTGTGGTATTATTAGCGGCAGAGTCTACTGGCCAGGGTTGGTTGATTTAGGGCTATTGTGAATCAAGGTGAAACACTTGAAGGATTTCCAAGGGCCACGTGCTCAGAATGAACTTTTGGGCTGATGATGCTGGGTGTGTGTGTGTGTGTGTGTGTGCGTGTGTAGTGTATGTGTGGGTTGACGGGACATTCTTGTCTGGCTCAGTCTAGTCTCCAGCGTGAGATTGGCATTCCTTCAGTGACCTTGGACATACCATGGTCTATTGTAGCTGTGTGTGTGTGTGTGTGTGTTTAGGCGTATGTGTGCATGTGCAGGGTATAAAGCAGTGTGGGTGGAGTAGAGGAAGTGATTAATCATCGGTACATTAAGAAAGGTTAAAGTGGGCGTGTTCTATATCAACATGTTGGGGGTGTAGCTATGGTGTCCTGGAATGTGAATGGGAGCTAAAGAATGCGAAGGTCTAATAAAATATGCACTTTACATTGCCAATTTACTTATACTTAGCTCACAATCAACCACTTGAGAGGAGATGCAGCAGCAGAATGCATCGTGCTTTTAATTTTATTTGCTTTGTGTTTGGTTAGGTAATGTTCACAGAGGAGGACTCTAAGTTTTACCTGGCGGAGCTGGCATTGGCCCTGGACCATCTACACCATCTGGGCATTGTCTACAGAGACCTCAAACCAGAGAAGTGAGTTTGCTGGCCGGGAGGTTGGTGCTGAAGCAGGGTTTCATACAGACTATGGGACCCCTGGGATTTCCCCGCCTACATTCAACTTCCCTCCGCTACCATCAGTTTTCCCTTCTAAATCCCCTCCCCCCCAGTTATGAATCCCTGTGAAGGGTGGGTGTGGTTGGAAAGTAGCACCAGAGCGTTTTAGATTGAGTAAGAAATAGTGTGAATTAAGCTAAACAATTCTTATAATTATATAAAGCCGACACAGTTGCATGAACAGCTTCCTAAGTTGATGCTTGTCTGACTGAGTTGTACTGCAGTGCAGTGACGTTTAGTTTTATGTGAAATTTTCTAAATATTTAGCATGGCTAAGTTCGGTATATGGCTTGAGCCTTAGGTTGCTCGGCAATGAGGTCAATGTTGAGGTGTAATGGTGCTAGGTGAATTATTTCTGTGTATTGTTTATTTGTTTGTAGTATTTTGCTAGACTCTGACGGACACATCAAACTCACAGGTGAGTTGTGAAGTCATGTATGTGTGTGTGTGTTTGTGTGCATGTGTGTGTTACGTGTACATGTGTTCACCCTAGGGTGGAATGGTCTTTACTAACCTAATAATATAACTGGCCCATTTTTGGTCACTCACTGTTTTAGAAGCATACCTAGATAGTGATGACTGTTACAGCAAGTCCTTACTCCTTTAAATTAATGACAATTGACGAGCCAGAATGCCTTCGATTGTTTATTTTTGTCATACTTTCTTTTTTTTTTCTACAACTGCTTAATTAATGGTGTGATTGTTGTGTAAGTGTGACTTGTTAATCAATGGTAGTAATCATCTGTTAGCGTATTCTCTCCTCCCCATTCCCTCCACTCGAGTGATATAGCTTACCCGGCTAGTTCTGACTCGTGCAGGTTTGTGTAGTGTTGATGGTGGGGGAGGATGTAGCGGCTGTTGTAAGTAGGTGTTACTGGTTCCCTGGAGCTTGAATGTTCTGTCGGTGAATAGAACGAGGTCAAGGTGTGAGTTTCACTGTGAAATGTGATGTCTGTTTGTTATCAAATTGGCTTGATCGAGTGAATCATTGTGTGGGGGTGGAGCTGCTTGGGGGGGGGGGGGGGGTTGTGAATCCATTGTCTCCACAAAGTCCTTTGAATTCACGGTTGCTCATTTCCCTTTTATTTTTGCTTATGCTGTAGATTTTGGTCTGAGTAAAGAGGCGGTTGAGGACCAGAAGACGTTCTCTTTCTGTGGTACAGTGGAGTACATGGCACCAGAGGTTGTGAACAGAAAGGGACATGGCACCACGGCTGACTGGTGGTCCTTTGGAGTGCTCATGGTAAGGGGAGAGGGTGAGAAGAAGAGGTGGGAGAGGAGGGATTATTGAAGAAAGTAAAGGTGAGGGTTTGTTTGAATTAGTGGGGTGCTTTTTTTAAAACTGGTATGCCTAAGTATGTTCTGTAGTTAATATTTATGTGTGTGTGTGTGATTGAAGGTCAGCTAACTTAACACACACAAGCACACTAAAATTCTCTTGCAACCACTAGCGGTCACGCGCACCTGGCAGAGCCAGGATATCTGCATTAAGCAGGCACTGTGAGCCATGCAAGCAAAGCTCCTGGAGTTGGGCTAGAAGCTCGCAGGAGAACAGGCCTTTCCTCACAGCAAGGTCAATTGCTGTTTCATGAGAAAAGGCCTTGAATTAGCACCCCAGCAAATGCCAGGTATCCAATCACAACTGGGTGGGGCTGGTGGGAATTGCCAGAGTGGGGCTTGAACTCAGGCCTGCACACACACACACACACACACACACACAATTGATGAAAAATTAGAGCAAAGTCTCCATAAAGGTTACATTTTTCAGAGGGAATTATTTTTGGGTGGGGGTTAGGGGAGAGTGCCCTCTTACAGGCCAAAAAATTCTTGATTGTGGAAAGAATGCTAACATTACATAATACAAATTTATGTATTACATTTTTGCTAAAGATATGTGACAGGCTCTGGGAAAACCAGACATTTCGGGCAAAAATTGAAATTGAGATATAGGCTCCAGAACTAAGCCATTGGAAAAATTCTTTCTTTCTCCTATTTTTGTTTTTTGCAGAATTAGTCTTAGTGACCCTTACTCTAAGTCTATGCCAAATTTCATATGTCAAAACAACTTAAAAGACCCCAAGCGTGCCGTGGAAAGACAAGCTACTTTTTATTCTCTCTTGTTCTCGAAGTACAATAAACGGGAAATGGGTGGAGTTTCAAACAAGCAGCTAAAAAAACGGCATAGCTTTGAGACTATTGCATGCAATCTACAGCTTACCTCTGGCTGAAAGTTTACCACTACATCGAGTAGAATAGCCAAGGATTCCGACAAGACAGGCTCCGAGACGCTCTGAAAGCTAAAAAGAACTCTACGCAAAACTTCGTTAGTTGCCGTTAAAAAGCGGCTGCACAATTTAATTGCATATGCGGAGTACGCCGTTAAGTATACGGAAACGTTAATTATACCGGAAGTGGAAATTCAATTTATGTTTTCTCGATTCCTAGTTCAATTGCTTTGCTGAATACAGCCCAGTTCAACTGCCAGTTTCTGTGCGCGTCGAAGGTTTTACCCTCCAGTATTTTAGCACTAAGTTGAGATAAATTTTAGCTTTTTATTAGCATAAAAAAACTCATTTTTTTTTGGTTTGCCCAAAATGTCGGGTTTTCCCATAGCCTGTCACATATTTCGGAAAAACAGTGTTGCCAGAGTACGCCACAAATTAATAGTGCACAAATATATATTTGCCCTTCAAGCAAAGGAATCATTTGTGATTGTTGTTGTTGCTGTGTGTGTGTGTGTGTGTGTGTGTGTGTGTGTGTGTGTGTGTGTGATGCAGTATGAAATGTTGACAGGGTCTCTTCCATTTCAAGGGGACAATAGGAAGACTACTATGACCATGATCCTCAAGTGAGTCTCTGGGCACAACTTTGATGTGTGTGTGTGTGTGTGTGTGGACGAGGTGGATGATATTTCAAATTAGTTACAATGGGATATTCTTCTCTGGGTGTGTGTTTTTTCTTTACCAGAAAGCGTGTCACTTTAGATTATAATTTTAAATCTACAATTGAAGTTTATTATAGTCGTAGCAACTCTGGAGTATGTTGCATGTCCAAGGAAATAGAGAGAGGGAATGGGCCTGGTAAGAAAGGGGAGCAGGGTGACTAGTTTGAAGGAGTGTCCTATTGTCCAATGATTGGTCATCCACTAGCGTGTTTCCAGTGCCAGCCACAGGTATGTGTGGTTGAGCTGTGCTCAGAGTGTTTCGTGCATTCTTCTTTTGTGTTAGTGTGTTGGATTTCATCAACTGTTTAGGATACAATGGGATTAACACATAGGTCTTGTGAAGAAGGATCCCGTGACACTTTATGTGGATTCAACAGGTGCTAATGTCCTGACAAGTATTTGTGAGTCTTGCTGTCTCCAGTAGTGGTTATGTATTTCACTGAGTTCAGACTGCACTAGTGTTATTCCTTAAGGTGTGTTAAGTGCACTCATGGATCTATGCACTCCCCCTTTCTCTCTTCTCTTTTCCTCCTTTCCTTATTTCTTCCTTCCCCTCCTTCACATTTTGAAGCAAAGAGAGGGAAATCAGTAGAACACAGAGGTCGATGAGAGGGAGGATAGAGATGCTTTTTTTATTGAAGCCCTTCAATTATGGTAATTAGCTGGAAGTTCCCACTACAATCACTGGTGTGGTGTGTCACGCTAAGGGTTCAATGGAATGCTAGATCTGTTGGACACATCCACCCTCTGTCCATCAATCAGCAACGCTATGGAAACACACAGCTGGTTTAGATTACTAAGTCTTCACCTGTATAGTCGTCATTCATGACCTGAGGGACACTCTTGTACCTGGTTCAGTTCTAGTCTATAGAGGAGTACATTGTTCTTAATAGACATTTGTGTTGGCAAACATTTCTTCCTAGTGACCCAGTCCTTTTCAGTTGGCGCCTAATCAACATTCATTTAGTACGTATATGTAGGTACGTATGTGCATGTGTGAGTACTGAAAAGGTTCCTTGCTGTCAGAGTGTACAGCGTTGCAATGTAATTGACGACATGATGTCACATGACATGTGATGATGTCGTGTGCTGATTTATGGTATTTTGTTTGAGGTGTAGCTTATCTAGCGCAACATTGAACATGTCATTGAGTGAGTGTGTGCTAAGCTCGTTGGTGATTAATTTAGGTGGGATACCCTGAGGCTGTGTCCATGCATGTGGTAGAGTTTTGGATTGTTTGGTCAACTGTAACCTTTGAAGTGTATCAACACTGGGAGGAGGAGGAGGAGGAAGAAGAGTGAACACTTGTGGACGTACATACATACATACATACATACATACGTCTGTACATCTACATCATACAAACATATATTTACCCATTCACTCCATACATGGTCAGTTTTTTTTTTTTAAATCCGGTCTCGAAATAAATTTTATAGGAAGACAATATAATGTGATTGAAAATTGACAAAGGGACATATTTTACTACTACCTCTCCCCTCCCCCTCTCAGATATATGTTGCATGTTTTCTGTATGATGCCTTAACAACTTGGGACTATTGTTGGTTGTTATTGTCATTGCAGAGCGAAGCTTGGAATGCCTCAATTTCTTACTCAAGAGGCTCAATCCTTACTGCGTGTGTTGTTCAAGAGGAACCCAGTGAACCGACTGGGCCATGGACCCAAGGGCATAGAGAACATCAAGGCACATGCATTCTTCAGATCTATTGATTGGGAGAAGCTTATGAAGAGGGAAGTGCCCCCACCGTTCAAGCCGGCATGTTCCCGAGCAGATGACGCTTCTCAATTTGATGCTGAATTCACCTCTAGAACGCCCAGAGGTGGTGTGTGTGTGTTCTGTGTGTGCGTTTGTGGTTAACACAAAGATCCTCCACAATGCAGCATTAAGGGTACTGTTATCCCTTACCCATGAACTCACTGGATAATATAACAAACTATGGGATATATGCAGCTAATGAATCTGGTCCAAGTTTGGTGCCCATTAAACATCGATCACTTAAGAAGACACGTCAGAGTCTAAGTGTCTGATAGTTGTGGAGTTGTATATACTGTACTACTTGTTTAAAAGTTAAATTTTTAAATATTGAAGGCGCAGTAAATAAAGGAATTATAAGGTATTTTTTTAGTGCCTTATCTTGAAAGAAATGCCACCATGTAAAAGTGTTCTTGTGGTTGATTTGATGGCCAGTTTCAGTTTCTAGATTCAGTCTAGTGTAGTGGTTGTGCTGCAGTGTTCAGGCACAGGATTAGGCTTATAGTTGATAACACAGACTATGGATACGACAAGTTGCTTACCCACAGTTCGTTTATTTCTCATCACACTTTACCAACCCTGGTGTGAAAAAGGGTCACACGTACCATACATAATGCAAACTCTCGATTGGGCTCTACTCCTGAAAGTGTCTTGCTCACTCACCAATGATTTGACTACCATTCAGGTTCACATTATTAGCATGTTACCAATCTGGTCGTTATTAAATTGCCAGTGAAAGGGTTAGCATGATAATGTGAAGCTGATCTGTGACCTGCTGAAATGAAGAGTAAAATTGTAGTGTTAGTGGTAAGTGCGAATTTTTAACTTGTTCATACTATTTTCAGTGCTAAGTTTTGTCTCTACTAGCTTTAAAATTCATTTCTTGTTGAATGGCTATAATTAAAAAAAAAAAAATTGGAAATTAAACGGAGTGCATGGCTTATTCTACTCCTGTTTGCTAAATTCTGAGTTTCAGAACCTCGCACTATAAAAAAATTCTCTCAATACATTCTGGCAGCCATATTTAAAAAAAATAAAAGACTGATGCTCTGGTTTCAATTTTTATTACAGGAAGTACAACATTTAAACAAAAAAAATGAGTACACGATATTTGATTAAAAATAATAGAGAAGTGCTGATCGAACACTGAGCACCTGTAGGCGATTGCGCCGGTAAAAAGATTAAACTCTGTGAGGTGGAGGAACAGTACAGACCAAGTGGTGTGTGTGTGTGTATGTATGTGTGTGTGTGCAGACATTAGCTAACATTATGTCAATTTGAGGAGAATGTGATGTTTGCTTTGCTGGTTGTCATCCACAGATTCTCCCGGCGTTCCTGTGAGTGCTACTTCCCGTGAAGTGTTCCGAGGGTTCAGCTATGTTGACCCCACCCTAATGGAGACGGAGCGTAAGGCGAGTGTCGGACTCGTTCATTCGGCACAGTCTCCCGCACACATGTCCACGGTGAGTCTAGTGTGTGTGTGTTATTGGGGAATAGCTGAGCAATTTGGCTCAGAGCAGACGTCCTTTGCTTGTTGCTAAGTATTAATCATTTCTAGTGCCTCTTGTGATTTCATTGTGCTGTAGATGTATTAATGGAAATAAATTGAGCAATAGTAAAATACCTCAATAATAATAGAAACAACCAGTGTTGGTGTGTCATTATTTAACAACACGTGCTATGGAATATTACATAGCTATCATCTTTTTCTAAATATTCTTACCAATGGTTGTCCAGCTTGGTTCTCCTCTGCCAGTTCGCACCACTTCCATTCATGATGACTACGAGATAAAAGAGGACATATTGGGCTATGGTTCTTACTCCACTTGTAAGAGGTGTGTTCACCGCTCCACTGGCCAGGAAATGGCAGTCAAGGTGAGGAAGTGGGAGGGACAGAGGGGTGTGGAAGTTAGAATAGTGTTGGTATGAGATCTGGGGGTGGTATTTCTTGAATATTTAAATGGATGATGAAATTATTTTTTTTGAGTGCGCACTAGTCAGCTGCAAAAAAACAAAAAACAAAAAAAAAAACAACAACAGCAACTAATAACTTCAAAAGAATATTTTGCTTTGCTTTTTTATGCTTGCTAAGCTTAATTTATCATTATGCACATGTAGTTGTGTACTTTCTTTTAAAATTTCACAGTTCCTTTTTGACCTTTTGTTTGTATTATTATTTAGTAGCGTAAAGCTGTCAGTATGTGTGTGTGTGTGTTATCATGTTTATTAGCACTGTTTGTTTCAAGTGCTCATTTGGCAGTGTGTTCAGTTGCCAGGTGGTTCCAAGTGGCTATTGATCCATTCTGCTTCTCTATTTTTCTTTTGTTTGCAGATTATTGACAAAGCCAGTTCAACACGTGATGTGGATGAAGAAATAGAGGTGTGTGTGTGTATATGTGTGTATGCTTTTGTGTGATGTGTGTGTGTGTGTATGTGTAAGTTGAAGTAGGTAGTGATTTTTTTCTTTCCTGCAGCCAAGCATGTGTGCAATGATGTCACGCAACTGTGCTGTTTGTTGTGTGTTGATTTGTTTGTGCTTGTGGGAGTATTTATTTATTTACTGAAATGTGTAATGGATTAAGTAATATGATCTGTGGGTGTGTCTTAAATGGAGCGTGATTTCAGTTGGTGGGAGGAGCAGTGATGTCATGAGTTGTTGACGTGTAACTTTGTTCTGTAGATTTTGTTACGGTACGGAAGACATCCAAATATAATAGAACTTCGAGACGTAAGTAACCCAGCGCTGTGAGTTTGTTGTATTTATTGTTGTTGTTAGAAGGTTGGTCCAACTATAATGAGTTCTGTGAACTCTATTAAAATATCCGACCTTGCGGTGTGTAGAATCCCACTCATTCTAGTTGTAAATTTTATTTTTCATACAATCTGGCATAATTTATGTGCAGTGGTACATGTCATCACTGTCACATGACTTGGTGATGTGTCATGTGATTTATCCAGGTGTATGACGATGACAACAAGATCTACATGGTGATGGAGCTAATGAGGGGCGGGGAACTGCTTGATCGTATTCTCCAAGATCATTACTTCTCAGAAAAGGAAGCTGCCAATGTTATGTTTGTTCTAGTAAGTTTGTGTCGAGGGCTTGCTGGTTGAAATCCAATAACGAGAAGTTGAGAACTTATTTTGAACCAATGGTTTATTATTATTTCTTTTTTTTTAATTTTTCACCTTGATCTTTCTCTCTCTCTATGACTTCAGTGGCTTAATCTAAGGTGCTGTCCTTTAACCTTAAACATTCTGACACCTCTTGAAAGACATTTTAAATTTGTTGTGTTGGCTTGTCTGTTAGCTGGACATTACGTCTGTTGTAGTAGACATCCCAGGGGTCTGGTAGGGTCTTTTTGTCGTCCTTTATTACTGAAGCACTTCCTGTGGGAACCTTTTGTGAGGTTCTTTTTCAATATACAATCTTGTTAGAGACAGACGGTGTTCTGGTAGTTGATGTTTGGTGTCTTACTTGTAGGACTAATGTAAGCCTTGTAGCTTCCTTTCTTGGTTATTAACCCTCAGCGCGCATGCGCGTGAGGGTTACAGTACTCACTTTGTCTGTCATTCATTCATTCAGTCAGTCAGTCAGTCA
>WLWI01004598.1_pt1 | contig 11645 bp, 8 predicted proteins | sample 6701501 | NCBI WGS metagenome assembly WLWI01 (sample SAMN12718690, study PRJNA515312) | sponge metagenome | isolation source: marine sponge | host: Mycale hentscheli | place: New Zealand: South Island, Marlborough, Capsize Point | collected 2014-11-01
AAAGCGACACACAGAAATTGTGTTTCTTGATTTTGCCAAAGCCTTTGATTCAGTCCCCCACAATGAACTTTATCTAATCCAAAAAACTCCGAAATAAGGTCAAACTCTCTACAAAGGCCAAAGGGTTTGTCCCCATGCATGGCTGTTGTTCGGAGGTTCGACTGTATTTGGTTGTGCAGTTTACACTCATGTTTAAAAAGATGAAATAACTAATTAGCTCGTAAAGCGAGAAAGTGCATCTTTTGGGTTATTGTACTCAAAAAAAGGGCAATTGTCTCTATGATGAGAAAGCAGCCAGTGTGGTTGAAAGTCGCAATGTTATATTCAATGAATTTACAAAAGGAATTGAGATGAAACAAGAATAGAAAAAAGTTTATTAAAGTGAACTGTTCGATGAAGGAGTTAATTCTGAGCATGAAGAAGACATTGATCAAGAAGTTGTTAATGAGGCAGGTGGATTCAAATATGGTTGGAGATAATCCAACTTCAGTTTGGAGATCATCCATAAAATATCAAACCTCCTGATCACTATTGCTTTATGGCAAGCACTGCTTTCAGTGTAGAGAAAGAGCCACTCAGTACTGTTGAGGCTCTAAAATAATAGTGTTGAGAAGGAGAAATGGATAGAGGCTATGGGAAAAGAGAGGGACTCTATTAGTTCCAACAATGTTTGGGATTTAGTGCAGCCACTGAAGGACCAAGTCATTGGATGTAAGTGGGTATTCAAACAAAAAACAAATGCAGATGGATCAGTGGAGCAATATAATGCTCATCTTGTAGCTCAAGGTTTTGTTCAACAGCAGGGGTTAGATTATGATGAAACTTTTAGTCCTGTTGTCAGATTTGAGTCACATCAAGTCTAATGGATATCGAAGTTCAGAAAAATCTGAATTTACTTAAGTTGAATGTTACAGCTGCATTTCTGAATGGTGTCTTACAAGAAGTTGTGTATATGGAACAATCAGAAGGTTTTGTTAAAAAAGGAAAAGAAAACTATGTTAAGACAATTCTGGTTAAGTCGGTTATTCTGATGCAGATTGTGGTGGGGATCATAATGACTTTAAGTCAACCAGTAGATATTTGTTCAAGAGCAAAGACTTGTATTGCTCTTAGCACTGCAGAAGCTGAGTGTATGGCACTTGCCAGTGCAGCACAGGAAGTTGTTTGGATGAGAGAGTTGATCTATGATTTGACAGGTCAGCAGTCTGATTCAACTCTGAGTTTTTGTAGATAATCAGTCAACGATATCTATGACAAGAAATTCCATATTTTACACGCAAACAAAGCACATTAGGATAAAATACCACTTTGTTCAAGAGCAGGTCAGTGAGCAGTGAGAACAAAATTTGTCTGGAGTATTATCCTATAGAGGAGATGGTGGCTGATGTTTTGAGGAAAGGGCTAAGCCAAGCAAGAATTGAAAAGATGAGAATGTTATGTGGAATACCATTGATTGTTGTTGCTTGTCATTGATTGAACACTTTGCTGCGCTATATCACTGTGCATATACATTTCTGCGCCAACAGATTTGTAGTGGCTTATGGTTAGCTACTGTTGGTGGACACACCCTCCAAACTGAGTTCAGCAAATAAAATATTCATGGATACAAGCACACTAAAGTGGGTAATGGATGATTCAAGACCTATAAGAATAAAAATAGGAAGAATGAAGCAGATATAATATCTTAATCCAGGATTCCTTTAAAGCGTTTGTACCGGATAAAGTGTGTGATCTACTGAGTTGACTATCGACAGTTTGAACAAGACAAGGTACTTCATTTCTCTCTCTCTCTTTCCCCCCTTGCTTTTCCCATTTAGGTAATGATGATGCTTTACTAACGCTGTCCAGATCATGAATTATTCATGAATACACAGACCTGTTGTCATCTTTACAGACACTCTCATGGGTAACATAATCCATATCATTCTAGTAATTGAATTGTTTACTGCTTCAAATTATTGTGTGGGTGCAGTTAGAACTCAAAAACTTACTAGAGTTCTATTTATATTCGAGTTAGTGGTGATGGTAAGATAATATTCTATTTGTCATAGTTATATGCCTATGCAACACTATTTACTTGAAAATTCATTATCCACCAGACTAACTAGGAAATATTCAGTTATGTGAAAGCAAGTATGGGAATCCCTGTGAACTAATACTCAGAGAGTTGTAACAGACAAGTATACAAGTTATTAGTTACAAACCTTAGTACAAACTACTGCAGTGAAAATATCTAGCATATAATACACCACTTTTCTATATAACTAATGATATCATTAAAAATTTGGTGGAAGTGGCATAACACCCTATCCACCCCCTGGATAAGTCCCATGCATATTCGCACACATTATTTGACGTATAGAGTACTTATCACGAGAAATTATCAGGATCACTAAGCTGATATCTTACATTGTTCACTCCATTGGCTATTGAGAGAGTTCTCTGTACAGTGTCTGTCACATTACGCCCAAATGCTGTAAACTATTTTACACGTATTATATTGTATACAATGTCATTATATACTTAAACACTCACCTGTGCATCATCGTTCACAGCTACAAACTCTACATAATATGTTGAAGCTTCACGACGCACCTAAAATAACAAAGTGTAATAATTTTTGGGTACTGACATTATAATTATTAACATGATATGCAGCTATTGTGTTGTTTGAGGGTCTTTTCAATATTATGCTTCTAATACTTTAATTTCCAAAAACATATAGAGCATAGATAATAAATATTTGGGAGAATGGTTTAAGCCTAGAAAAAATTTACAGTCACAATTGAATAATTAACAAAATAACACTTGCCTAATCTATCTGTTATTTTGGTGACTTTTTAATTCTGGGAGATAATTTAACTTATTGTGCTCAATTAAATAGTTCATAAAATTTGTGTCACTGTACTCTAATGATTCTGTCACATGTGTATTTCAAGCACCAACTTCAAATATTGGTATTGTTTTGAGGGGAAAATTGTGTGTGTGGTGATGATTTTGCTATGTGGTTCTTACTATATTAAATCTTACATGATTGGAGCTGCAAGTAATAGATAAATAATACATAAATGAAGCACCTGTAGGGCTGAAAAAAGGTCCATGAGCCATTTATGTGTTTGTGTTATTCTATTGTATTAAATCTCTTAGCTACTTTGTTTTCTATAGACATGTCTTATTATTCATTTTTGTAGCAGTGTATGTATTTGGTAATTAATCTATTCATTAATTTTTGTGTGTTCATTGACCTGCCTAGCTGGCGGGTGTCAAATTACCTTTTCCAGTGTGTTGTGTATTAAAGTTAAGTGTTTTGTCATTTGTATCTGTCCTTTGGTTTTGTGTAGTATCTCTGTGCCCTTCACCCATCAAGCTTTAGTTGTATGAAAACCTATAGATATAATTAAGTGGGAAGGTGCCTGATGCATTGCCACTGGAAATTGTGGCAGTGTATTCCTGAACAATCGGTATTTGTATGTCCACCACCTCAGTCTTGATTCAGGTTGAGGTACCACTGTACCAACTTTCAGTGCTGCTGTATACTAGTTAGCTATTCTAAGGACCCAAAACAATAATGTATTGGCTCTTTTAATCAGGTATCAATATAAATCGAGCAATGAAAATGGTACATATAATTGCTGTGATGATAGGGGGCGTTACCCACAAAAGCTGGTACCTACATGGAGCGGACAACATCATATTTTCTAAAAAATCAGCTTAAAATTTAGAAAGTAGCAGAATAGTAGGTCTTGAGTTGTCATTCTGAGTAAGTTCATACCTCAATCAATGGTTAATAGTGTTGGTAATCTCCAAAATCAGAGCGAGATGGATGGACAGATAGACAGACAGACAGGATGACTACTGTAATTATCTAGTGCATGCGCGTTGAGGCTTAATAACAGTATTGCACATAAATCCTCACATTTTATGGATCCATGGCTTTTTAATATATTTACAAAAAAGTTTTTGAGATACACTGTGCATAAAAGTTCAACTTTTTGGTGCTATAATTCATATATGATATATGCAGTATCATAGCATGAAATCTGGGGGTTTATGTATTTAGCTCACCCGATGCTGTGAACTTCTTTCATTCATAAAATCTTCTACTGTTTCACATCCTAAGATATATATGACAGAGACCCTGTGATGTAATGCGGTAGCTATGAATCTCAAGATTGTACTATGCATCATTGTTATGTTATTAGCAAAATTCTGTGACACTTCATACACCATTTCTCACCAAATGTTCCATTTTTGGACTTATATTCTGATTGCTTGTAGAGTGCATGAGTCTGCTTCATCTAGAATAAAAACAAAACATTTATCATGTATCTGTAATTCTATATAAGTCAACTTGTCAACTACAGGATTATAAAAGAACGTATTACATACTATTTGTAGATTACCTCACAAAAAGTTGTGCTCATTGGCTCGAAATGAAAATACATGTCTTCATTCGTTGGATCACCAAACTCAGCTCTACATCAAATAGTAGCATCAAACTCTCGTAATGTTACCATTTATAGTATCAATAATGTATCTTACTGAAGTCCACAACAAGCAGACATACTGGAAGTCCATTCAGGATGATCCTTTACCATTCCAGAATAGTAACAATTTGGATACTCATTCTGCACAATGCATATCATATAACGAAAGAGCTGATAATGATCATAGTTTATTTATTCAACTGGGAATAATATTACTGCAAGAGATTGATACAGTAATGCACTCATTATCTGTTTAGTAGCTACCAACTAGAGGAGGATAGAAATAGATTCAGAAATATATTGTAATAGTGATCCCTATCTATCTTGTTTTGTTGAAAGTATATAAAAAAGAATGTCTAATTGTAACTTACCATATCTCGTGTTTGAGAATTGTCCTCATCAATTAATATAGACTGGAAGTTCTTGGACATGAAATTTCTAAATGATTTAAGGTAAATAATGATAATACAATTGTTATTGTTAATGGAATTACGTTTTTACGTATAATATACATTATATAGTTCAATGTCATTAGCTATTATAGTTTTATTTCTCAGAGTCACATGATAAATCTTCAACTAGCTTTCTGTCTGGTATTTTACAAACTTAATTGCTTGAGAGTTAATAAAAAAAACACACACAATATTATTGATATCATCAGAGAAGTAAAACAAATATAACAACCAACAAGTTTGTTCACATTAAAGTCAGCATCAATGCTTATGTGAGACTCTGTGGGTATGGTTGACAGTCCAGCTTTTGATAGATCCTTCATTCTTCTCCTTAGTAAGTGCACATTGTCTTATAGTGGGTGTGTGATATTCCAATGCACTCAATGTAGCTAAGCCATTTTTTTTTTGCAATTAAACGTTCGTTTTGTGCAATTTATCTGTGTATGTAGTAGCAAATAGAATGAGGACTACTTCACTGCGAATACTTTGGATATAGCAAGTTGTAAAAATATTATGGCTAGTTTATTTTTATTTTTATAAATTAGCTCCTCAACCTGGACGAAGATGTACCTAAGGCAAATATGACAATCATGCAACTTTAGTAATTAAATCTGTTCCTCTGAAATCTCAAATCAATCGTGTGTAAAAAAAGCACTACTGTTTAAATATTGCATCGAAGTCATTTTGGATTAACGGGTAAGCGAATCATTTTTTGCCACTGCAATTTTTTTTTAATAATCTTGAAGTGATTGACTTAAGGATGCATAAAACCAAGTATTACTGTCTGGGGTCAAACAGTTGAGGAAATACAGCCAGTCAAAGGCAGCCACAAACCAAACCAATTTAGTGGGTGGAGCCTATTTTATTGCGTAGTTCACGGAACGGAAATAGTCACTCCACTCAGCATGGTTAGCTCTCCAGGAAGCCCACTAACCTGAGGCTACTGGCTCCCAAAGTACAAACCACGCGGAGTAACTCGCTTCCATTCTGTGAACTACGCAATAAATAGGCATTATGAGAAAAAATTGCACTGGCAAAAAAATGATTCGCTTACCCTTAGTTTCATTCGGTAAAATAAAAATGTCCATATTGTATGAATTTTTTAGCCATTGTTAGTTGTTGTTGTTTTTTGTTAATTAAAGGTCTCATGACATTGTATTTAAAATTATTATTATAAAAGTTATTGTTTAGTATTTGTATTATTATTATTATTATTAACTATTATTATTAATTATTATTATTAATTTCTTACAATTATTATTATTGATATTCACTCCTCCATTCTGAAAGGAGAAAAAGACTATACAGAAATAAAAATAAATTCTTGCAAGTTAACCTGTGAAACGTTTGAATGGGAGTGAATGATGTGAATGGAATATATGAAGTGGATTGATAAACCGTGAGTTCACCAGCTGCGGTAGTATTACGTGATATGACGAAATACGGAGGCGTGGGGCATTACTCACAGGTAGAGTGGGGGTGAAGTTCATAGGGTGAAAAATTTCCGGCCAGACACATTCTTCATTGATTTTAGTCTAATGAGTGTTGAACTAACCAGGTAAGTCAAATTTGGGCCAATGGGTTGTAGCCAGATCAACCCCTGCTTTTTTAACTTCCTGCGCAGCGCATTATTAGTTGCCTTTTTTTTTTTCCTTTGTTTCTTTTCGCAGCACTGCGTAATTTGGGTCGCCGAGACAGAACTGGTTAGGTGTCGTCTCAGCTCAGCAGATTCGGTCCTACCTCCGCGGATTTGGTCCGGGTAATTAGCTATTAAATCTCTGTAGCCCATACACTAGAATGCCTGGTGCGAATTCTTTGTTAATGCCTTAGCTATAAAACATTTCAATTGTAGCTATTTAGGGCTCTTTTTTTTTTTTTCTTTTTCTTTTTTTAGACTGGATTTAAAGGCTTAATGACTGTTTAAAAAGCACAGACAAGATTTAAGATTTACACCTGTAGTCGTGAAGAATTTAATCATGGCCTAATCTTACGCTTAATATTAATTTAATCTAAACCGCCGCTTGTAGTACTTGATTGAATATCTATAGCATGAATTTACTGCTTGGGAAGAGTTTTGTGGATCACATGCTAAATGAGCTTGAACGGCACAATTTGCATACGATAAACTCTAGCTGCACTCTCTGCTTATCACTGTTGCTTCTCCTTCTAAGTGAGGGAGACTGTATGGATTGTTAGTCTAGTATTGTCCTACAGTTTGTTACAAACTGAGACAAATAGATTAGGAGACAACTCCTCCAAGGCATTTGGGTTTTCAAGGTCCTCAACTATTTCAATTAGCAATAAATTAAATAGTTTTAGGTTGTTCATGTGATTGGTGCAATTGATTGGCTCTACGTTCATTCCTATAGAGAACCTGAAAACCCTCAAAATAGTATAATTTAACTACAACATATTATATGGAACTGTACAACACAGGGTATTAGATCACAACTCAGTATATTAAGCTACAAAACTTTGTATATACTATTCTATAGATAACACAGTGAATTAAGCTACAACCCATCGTATTAGTCTCACTAAGTGCTTATTAATGATGCACTATCACTAGATCTTAAGGTCATTAGAGATATACAGGAGCACCACAGAAATTCCTGTAACTTGATCTAAAGTACCCTCCATGAACTACCTATTCATGCAAATAATATTTTTATCAACTAAAAGCTCACCAATTTAGCGGTAGTTTTATGAATCATTAGCCCAGGCATGTAAAATATTTGCATCATTAAGTCATACAGAAAATATGTCTAACCATTTCCAGTCAGTGTCTTAAATTATAAGTAATATTTTATTTTATAGATTATTGGCTCTTGGAAAATATATTTAAGTTATTCTTTAATATCTCCCTGATTCTTAGTTTCTCTTTCCTTCTATTGGTAATTGTGGACTTAAGCTCTGTAAAACAATTGTTTTGCCCTTTGAACACTTCTTTAATCAACTTCCACTATCCTTTTCACACTGATTTCACTCACTATTAACTTTACTTGTATCACTTACTGAATCAGATAGTATTTATTTATATTGGCTTTCTGGAACTTCCTAAATAATATTTATGACATATCATTTGACCAACCCTTATTAGGTCAAATATAATGTGGCCAGGAATTAGGTATCGCTTCATGTAAATATGTGATCATGTTTGTCAGGCATCACAGCTTGTCCATTTTAATTGTAAGCCATGGGTGTTAGCTAGAGCATTAGGAAAAAGTGAACATACTGCAAGAGATGTTGAACAGCAATCGACAAGTATGTACAAAGTGTGGAAAAACCAGAGCTCAGAGGAGCACTAGAACGACAACCAAAATAATAGTATCAAGTAGTTATACAGCAAGTTAGATAATAGCAGTGGCACTTTCGTTAAAAAATGTTTCGTATAAGTTAGATAAATATAACTCGCTTCATATAATGTGTGGACGATAATTGATAGCTCTACCTCAAGTGAGCTTGTGCATGCAAATTAAAATTGATGTATGCAAATTAACAAAAACTTTTGATATGCTGGATATTAGCACTTGTTTTATAACTGCAAATTCTAACTATTGACATTCTCTACAGGAACAATTCTCCATGTAAATTTTGCACAATATTAGCATCACAACTGTTGCTTTCAGAACTAATGCTTCTTTAGTTAAGTATGAAAAGTAAATATACGATTTACTCACATATTTAGTCTTGTCCAATGTACTTCTTTATTCCCCTATATTTAGCCAATTCTTTATTATTTTCATACATCAATTAAACAATGTTTTTTCTGAACTTCTTAAAACTTTATGTGTAAATTTACAATTGTATCCCTTGAAAGAAAAAGTAAAGAAACTGAAGGTGAAAGATATACTCCCTAACATTTAGGCCCAACAGCATAGCAAGAACCACAACATATGATGTTGAACTCACTGATTTAATTTCATATCTAGGGTAAAGTCACCATATTGAGATGAAAATTGGACTTTCACTTGCTGTGGATATGGCTGGAATAACACAAAGATTATAATGTGGAATAGTTGTTAGCAAAAAAAAATAACAACAACAAAGATTGAATACTTACATCATCATTTCCACTGGTGTATATGCTTGGTACAACTTCTTCATAATTTACTATAGTTTCTGCAATACAGAAGATAGGCATATTAGTGTATTATATAAGCTATAAGCTATGTATAGCTCTATGCTCACCTTTACAAGCTTTGACACTGGTGAAAGGATCTCCACATTGTACTATTTTAGCACAACATAACAGGATGAAACAAAACAGAAAGGAGTACATATTATATTGAGCCATATTTTCGTTTGGGAACTAGTTGTTACAGCTATATCCACAAGAACCAGTTGTTACAGCTATTTCCACGAAAACCAGTTGTAGTAGCTATAGCTATAGCTGCACCAGCACCGGTTGTAGTACCCGAGAACTATCTATAAGTAAAATAGAGACGTGAGACTGAAGTCTTATTACGAGATGCCGACCGCTTCCCAGATGAATACGCATACAATTCTCGCGCGTCCACAAATGGTCAGACCGGTGTCACAGCAGATTGGGTCCCCTCCCGTATTTGGCTTAGCAGATTTGGTCCCACCTCCACGGAATTGGTCGGGATTTTCAGTCTTCCTTTACTGCTGTGTAACTGCAGTTTGAAGTGAAAGTTACTCTAGAATGACTGATGCTAGTCTAAGTCAATATTAAGCGAATTTGGATTTTAAAATGTTCAAGAATAAATCAAAAAGCAGCATTAAGCTTAACAAGATTGAGACTTCATGTCACAACTTTGGCAATCTCTTCCTGGTAGTTGTTGCAATCTAATCAGTACTACTCTTTAATCATGTCACGTAATAGTTATAGCCTGCTACAACTATCTGTAAATAGAAGGAGCTAAATAACTTACTAGGTTCAAAATTTGAGAACATAAGAAAGAAAGGTCAGTGTGTAAATAGCAAATTTGATGCTGTAAGGAACAGCAATAAACAATTCAGCAAACAAATTCTTACATCTTCAATATAGCTAGTCTCATGTCTTTTCTTCTCCAATGTTTTTTCATATTTTCATAATGCTTCTATTGTCTCTTATAATTAATCACGAAGGCATTTATAGTGGCAACATCAAGAAGAAAAATTCAAGTGTTTTTTTTTAACTTTAATTCTGATTGTATTGGCACATAAATGATGCTTCCAAATAAACTTAGAGAGCATTATTATTCTGTGTTGTACAATCATCTCAGATCATACAGCTATGTCCTTAAGATTTTTAAGTGCTGTTTCTGTATAAGTAAGTTTTTAAGAAACCCATGATAAAATCAACAGGAACAGCAAGAATGATGATCAGGACTGGCAGGACAGGAGGAACCTTGAAGTATCCATTCAAAGAACGCAAGAGATCTCTACAAGCTTTTGATTGATTTTACACTTCTACTGTAACAGAGCACTCCATCGGAACCACTCACAACATCAATTGGGATAAAGCTACAGTTACTTGGAATGAACAAGATCTACACAGAAGATCCTTTCAAAGTCATGGTACATTGGGGAATTTAAGAAACCATTATGAGAGCTTAGAACATATTTGCATGTTGCCTTCATAGCCGGGGTCCTTTTCTGTTTTGTTTGTATCTGAAAATGGTCACTGAATGATGACTGAAGGAGTTGAGGCTTTCAATTACATGACAGTACAGTGAAATAGCTGTGTCATAGTGTTGCATAGAACATGTTTTAGTGCTCTTAGAGCTGAGAAACAACATTGAGTGAAGTTTTTATAGATTATAGACTCTGTGTAAGGACCCCACATTTCCACCATATTGGGGGCTTCATAGTTGCCAAGTGTACCGGAACATCCGGTGCAGTACCGGAATTATCAGATCTGCAACGTACCGCACCGGAATTACTACTTAGCCTATTGTTGCACCGGAATTACTACTTAGCCTATTGTTGTACCCGAGCTGCCAGCTCTGCAATCTATTCATGCGTCGCGTGGCCAGCTCTGAATTTCTACGCGGATCAATTAACTTTGGCGCCAAAAAAATCTACAGGATGTTATTTGAGGTGACTGTTCTTCTATTATACTTTCAGGGTACGGAATGAGGCTCTACTTGTGAAGCCATTAGAGCAGCTTAAAACTCTGTCTCAACGGTGACCAACTCCATCCTGACTGGTACCAGCTCCTACTATTCCACCAACATTGTATTCAGACTTGGCTGGTATAGACTCCGTCATCATCACTTCAGTTCTTTCTGTCGGGATTGCTAACGCTATATTCTTCAGCCCTATCACCTACAAGTCTGAAATTTGTGCAGAACTACCCCGCTCTCACTAATGAGCAACCAACTCCAAGCAACATTGGAAGAAGCCGTCACTTCTGCTCCCACTAACCTTTTCCAAAGTTACAACTGCAATCACGGCTTATTATTGTATTTCTTATTTTTGTTTACAAATGGGCTCTTTTTAGAGCTACCACTAGTCAATTGATTATGCTCTCTTACCAATAAATTGCGCGTCCGCGGAGCTCAACGTTATTGGGGCGGGGTAAAATAGCGAATCAGTAGTCAACTTGAAAATACTAGAAAATGCTCGTGTAGAATTGGTTGGGCGAGCGAGCGAAGTTCTGGGGAAATGTTGACACTTTCAATTGCATTGGGGTCGTTTGATTTGAATTTGCATTGGTTTTCTTCCTGCAGGTTGCCAAATCTGAATTCACATCTCATTA
>WLWI01004599.1_pt1 | contig 11640 bp, 11 predicted proteins | sample 6701501 | NCBI WGS metagenome assembly WLWI01 (sample SAMN12718690, study PRJNA515312) | sponge metagenome | isolation source: marine sponge | host: Mycale hentscheli | place: New Zealand: South Island, Marlborough, Capsize Point | collected 2014-11-01
AGGTGGAGTGTGTCATTAGTGTGCAGGCACATTCCAGGGTCCCAGAATGGGGCAGCAGATGCGTTATCACGTGATGACCTCCCTTCTTTTCAGAGACTTGTACCACGGGCGGACAAGGAAGGCGCATCTCTACCAGACAACCTGCTGCAGATAGCTCGATCATACGGCGCAAAAATGACCTCCCAGGTCTGATAGCACAGCATGCGTGCTGCAGCTGGCCGATAATGGACAGTTGGTCCTAAAGATGCGGTACACACCACATATTCAATTAGAAGCACTAACTGCTGCCAATCGACAGCTAAAGTACCTCACGCCCCCTGCACGAGATAAGGGACACCCCGCTTATCTGTACCCACGGGATATGGCAATGAGATAACCGAGCACACACGGCAGACAAGGGTCATACCACTTGCTCGCCTATACTGGCTTTTAGTGTAACCCCGACAACATCACTTCACCTCAGGCACCAGTGATACAATAAGCATACCACGCTGCACTTTACCAACCACTGCTAGGTATAGCATATCTGGTAGGAGTCTCGCTACCCACCCAACTGCTGCCTGCATATCTGGTAGGAGCCACACAACCTGCCAGCCACACAACCTACCAGCCACATCCAAGTGTGACCTATCAAGACATGTCTGGTAAGAGGTCACACTACTCACCAGCTGCTGCTAGGCACTAGATCTCACACGTACCAGGCAAGAGTCACTCTACTTGCCAGGCAGCCCCTGCTAGAAGGCTACCCACTACCATTACTTTAAAAAGAGGGGTGCATACTTAGCCCTACCCCATCACTCCCTTTGTGCTCCCTTGCCCAAGCAGAAGAGATTGATCTACTAATCAACCCCTCTATCTCCCGGCACTAACATTCTTATCATTGCTACCTAGGGTATGCTACCTAGGGTTAATACTATTGCAGCTAAAGTACCACACCACTCACCACTTGAGGAGGGTCCAGCAGCCCTAGCTGGAGTGGGGGTCTCTCCTGAACTGGCAGCTACACTGGGGCCCCCTGGGGCCAATCTGGCAGGGTTAGTCCTGGTTGTGACTCCACTGCCACCACCAGGCTCTATGGCGTCAAGTGCTCCAGTGAACTAACTGATCGTTATTCTCCTGCTTTACTCCCACGTGATGCCTGGGCCCACAGACCCAGTATACCTTTACCAACGTGCAGGAATTCCCCACCTGGGATTAACCCCACCTAACCTGCGGCTAAATGGCCATTTTCTTTAATTGTCTCCTATTTTTTTTAAGCCTGGCAGATGAAACCAATGAAACTCATTACTTAAAGGTTAATGTCATCATAATATAATTTTAATATTTATTCTAAATAACCACATATACATATCTAGCTGTCTTGTTCTCAAATGCCAAGCATGCCTTGAAATTCTTCATTAAAACTTCAAGCTCTTCAGCTTCCTTGTTGTTAGTGCTGTGAATAAAAACATTAAAATTTAGTAAAGCTAGCCACTATGAATATAGCTTGCACAATGACGCATAAAGTGTGCTTTATAGAATCTTGCCCCTAAATTGTGAACCACATTATAGCTAATTGTTACCAACTGTGTTGGTTTTTGAACACCTCTTAAAGTAGCAAGTCTGCATGGGAGTACTGATACACCCCACAGAAGTGTAGTAAAGTCACTATAGCTTATAGGGGTGTCATGCTACACCCCACAGTGTTACTGAACACTTCAGAGCGTAGCACAACACCTCACAATATGAAGTGTTACACTATGCCCCCCATTAAAGGTGTAGTGGAACTCCCCATTTTTTACAGTGTAATGCCTGCACAGCTGAGTGTGTGCTGTGGTAAGCACATGTTCACACTTTGACTTCAAACTGAGTCTTCATCTTTAGTTGGCTATAGCTAGCTACAGTCACTGTCTGGGAAGATACGTTGGTGGTGATGTTTGGTGGTCTCCACATAGAGATGGCAGCACTGAAAACCATTGGTGACTGGCTGCAAGGAAGTGGATGGGTACAAGCACTTGTACAAGCAGAAATATCCACAGCAGGAACAGCTGATTCTCTACACCGAGTAGCATATGTCATGCGCATAAGAAGAGCACACCAAATCACTGCTGCTGCCTTGCACATCCTACAACATTGTGCCTACAACCGTTACAGTGCCAGTGGAGTTTGAGGTCTGGTGTGATCAGAGGAAACAGAACTGCCCTCAGTTTCAGTTTTGGGCAACAACGTTGGAGTTGGAAGTGTGCATTGCTGTGTATGTCCGATCCCTGAGAGAAGCAAACTTTGTCATGTATCTGGATGCCTTAACAGAACTTGTTCCCTGGTTCTGTGCATTAGATCATACAAACTATGCTCGCTGGATACCAAGTGCACCTGAGGGACATGGCTGAACTACCTGAGAAACATCCTGAAATCAGTAGGAAGTTCAATGCTGGCCACTTCACAGTGCAGAAGACCAAGCGAGTGTTCTCTTCAATTCCCCTTGATCAAGCACACGAGCAAAACAATGCCTGTGTCAAAGGTGATGGAGGGGCAGTGGGTCTCACTGAAGACCCAAGTGCCCTACGTCGGATGGTTGATGGGCCCGAAGTTGCCAGAGTGATCGGTGAATTTGAAAATGTAGGCCTGTACTGGAATTAAAGAGAGCATGTATGTCACCATGACCAAACAGCGAGCATACAGACAGCCTTTGCAAACCATGTTCGTTCTCTAACGTACTGTTGACACTGATGTTGTGGTGTTGGCTGTGATGGTAGCTCAAACATTAGTGAAGTGTGGCTTGCTTTTGGAACAGGGAAGAGTTTTCGATACCTGGCAGCCCACAGAATGTCTTCCCTTTTGGGGCCTGAGAAATCGATGGCCCTTCCAATGTTTCATGCCCTCACTGGGTGTGATGCGGTGTCGGCATTTGTTGGTCATGGCAAGAAGACTGCATGGAACACCTGGAAGTCATTGCCAGAGCTCACTGGTGCTTTGCTGACTCTAGCACATGCACCCACTGGAATCTCAGAAGAGAGTATGAAGGCTATGGAGAGATATGTCATTCTACTCTATGATCGCACCAGCACCTGCACTGACATCAATGAGGCCAGAAAGAAGCTATTTGCAAAGAAATCCTCTGTGCTCAGAATTCCTCCCACACGAGCTGCTCTTGAGCAGCATGTCAAAAGAGCTGCCTTCCAAGGTGGTCATGTCTGGGGGCAAACACTTCTTGCACAGCCTGTTATTCCTTCCCCATGTGACTGGGGTTGGATTAAAACAGATGGGCTTTATGAACCGCATTGGAACACACTACCAGAGGCATCCAAAACTTGAACTGATTTCTTGCGGCTGTAAGAAAGGGTGTACTAATAGATGCAAGTGTAAAAAAGCTGCACTCCAGTGTACTGCTCTCTGTCAGTGTGAAGGAGAATGTAAAAGAACTTAGTAGTTGATAGCAAACATTTATCATAATCACTATTAATTAACACTTATTAATTAAAATTGACGGCCATTTTGTTTTGGTGGCAGCCATTTTGTGTAGATGGGAGCTTACATTTATATAGCAAAAAAAAATTATGGCATCAGGCGGCCATCTTAAAAATGACAGCCACAGCTGAGCCAGGTACATTTGCAAGTACCCCAATATCTAAAAAACATCACAATACCTCAAAGTACATGTGTACAAAATTTGATGCTTTTATCAAAAAGTGAACGATTTTTTGCCTATGCTGCCCCACTACTGAGCATTCCATTCAGTCATTTCAAAACTCATCTTAAGATGAAGAAGGGATTTGTAAACTCTGAACTAAAATGCATGAATCTTCAGGTCATATAGTAATTGATATATTTCAATGGAAGATGGAAGAGAAGTTTCTTCTGACTAGCTATAGTATAGTCAATGGCTTGGAAACTATAGATCCAATTATGATTCATGAATTTCCTCAAAATGTTCCTCTTCTTTATATTGTGGTTCATTATGTGATGAACTTAGTTTCTTTCCTAGTAGTTGACATAAACTTAGTGGCCTATCTCTGCTTCAGGAAGCAGTCAGCAGTTAAAGCCAGTGGTGTGTGGGTGAACATGCTCATTCTTTCCTAGTAGTTGACATAAACTTAGTGGCCTATCTCTGCTTCAGGAAGCAGTCAGCAGTTAAAGCCAGTGGTATGTGGGTGAACATGGTCATTTTTGCTGCTTACTACATGTTAATCTTTTACTTGACAGTCCTTTTCTACACTCCTCCCAAATTACCACAAACTTAGTTGGTTTATTCGTGATACAGTTTGCATAGTCCGAGCCACTCTTCATGGCCTAGAAATTCCTGTGGCACTTATTCTTTCTGTGCTTAACCTGAGGCTATTACGAGTTTATATCATCTTCAATAAATCATCAACATTTAAACAGTCAATTTGCCATGATGGTATCTTATTAATTTTTGTCCTGCTATTATCTCTTCCTTGCACTGCCATTTGTGTAACACGGATTAGCCTTGACCCTTACATCAGTGTAGTAACAACAGAGATACAAAATGGCGCACTCCATGTAGCCGAGCAATGTGAAAGTCAGCATACAACCTTGTGGGTCATTTTTCTGCTGATCTACATTTTCATTTTGTCTGGGTTCTTAATAATGTATAGCTACACGGACAAGAAAAATTAGATTTACTGACTTTAACATTCAGTCTTTGTATTGCAAACTCAAATATTCCTTTTATTCACCCAAAATTATTCCAGTTTGTAAGAAATATCTTATTGGACATTAGAGCTAAAGCTAGTCATTCAGTATTATCCTTTGTTTTGGTAATTTTTATAATGTGTTCAGATGAAACTCTGTGTCATCCTTTATACTTATTTAATGTAACTTACTTATGCGGTATGGAGTAATTTACAGTGAAAAATGATATATTAGACTGATATAATGTACCCCTAAATCTTGACACAGTCAGCCGAGTGAAAATTTCTGCGGTGTATACACTCAGTTTGCGATGACGTAATCCAACTGACGATTATTACCAACATGTTGACCTTTACCCTTGTGTTTTACAAACTTTCCTGGTTCCCAATTGCAAGCCAAAACAAACTAAAATCTCACGGGCTCTTCATTTTGAGGCGGATAATATTGAAAATCGGCAGGGGTAGTAAAAACACCGAAGTTTGCGAGTGAATTAAGCGTACTGGTTATTCTTCTGTAGTTTAGTTGGTTAGAAAACAGAATTACTCCTACCCGTGGGTGACGTCTGTGCGAAAGAACTAGTGACGGGAAGAGCTGGACTACTTTAGGTGATCAATGCCAATGGACAAGTTTTCTAGTAATTTTTGGGTAAGTGTGTCAATGCTGGTGCATAGGAGTGACAGTGTGAAGATAGTCGCTTTGGCTCTTGAAGTTTTAATTTTTTGTATTCCATTCCTGAAGTAGTTAGTTTTAGTTGTATAGTCAAGTGAAGCCTTTTTTGAAGCCTATGTTAGTCTTAGCACTGATGTTATTCAGTGGCTCTTCCTCCAGAGCCAGTGTCCATCCCATGTGCATGGTTTGTTTGGTGGGGTGTATGGGAACTGGGGTGGTGCTCTGTTGTGTGTAATGCTAGTGACAGGAACGGTTGTGACAGAAGTGTGTTGTAGATACCTGCGAGGTTGCATGCAGAAAATGAAGAGAAGCAACATCATGAAGATAGTTTGTGGGCTATAAGATAAATTAGCACATGCCACTACTGCTTGCATGTAGATTATCCACCACCCTCCCTTTCATTCTTGCTTCTCCTTTTATATTCACTTGGAGACCACAGCTGGGATGTGTTGGTCTGTGAGTAGGACAGGTAGGTCATGAAAGGCTTAGTGGCTTGCTTTGAGTAGGAGAAGATGAAGGCGTCAATTATGTGTGTATTGTGTATTCATATGTTACTTGTTTACCTCCCGCTACTTGCAGTGAAGTGTGAAGTATATGTCACATGCAGTGAAGTATAGGTCACATGTAGTGAAGTATAGGTCACATGCAGTGAAGTATAGGTCACATGCAGTGAAGTATAGGTCACATGCAGTGAAGTATAGGTCACATGCAGTGAAGTATAGGTCACATGTAGTGAAGTATAGGTCACATGCAGTGAAGTATGGTCACATGCAGTGAAGCATAAGTCATATGCAGTGAAGTATATGTCACATTCTCTGTCTAATGAGTAACATTGATTGGTGGTGAAACTGAGGTGTCAATTTCGGGTAGCTGCGCTGTTTTAAGGGCACTGCCCTGCAGCCATGTAATTGCTGCAGTGTAGTGCATTTGATATATGTGTTGTGTGCTCAGAAGTGATGCTGCTGTGTATGAGTTCTAGAGGCTTTAGATAATTCAGATAAGATAAAAAAAGGGGCTGCTTGTTGATTGGTTGTAGCTGCAAGTTTTCTAGTTGGCTGGCCAGGTGTGTTTATTTTGTTTATTTGTGGACAATTATTTATTTTTATTGCAATTACTTTTAAAGTTAGTACAGCACACATGCACACACACATGCACATACACATGCACACACACACATGCACACACACACATGCACACACACATGCACACACACATGCACACACACATGCACAAATGTAGGTGAGAAGCCTATAAACTGCTGGGGTGCAAACATACTTAGGTAGGTGTGAATAAACACTGAGAGAAGAACTTCCTTATTGCCATCCTTACAGAAATCTTCAACCTCACTGAACTCTTGTCTTGTACTGAGAGGAATTTGTATGAGAGTACATATGTGTAATGGAAGTAGAGAAGGTAGGAGAAGACCACAAGTGAGGGTGGACACGAGACGGAGACGAGCTGAAAGAGATGGTGGGTGGAGCTGAGGAGGTGGGTGGGGCTGAGGTGGGATGCAGCTGATGGTTGTTGAGGGAGGGGCAAGCAATGCAGTGGGGAGGTGGGTGGAGCTGAAGAGGAGGGTGGCACTGAGGATGAAAGGTTATTGAGGGGAGAGTAATGCAGTGGGGAGGTGGGTGGCATCTACTTCACTTGTTGAGTGTATGTCTTGCTAAGCATGTTAGTCTATAGTTAGTGTGTGTAAAGAATCGTGTGGTTGGAATTGTTGTGTTTGGTTCAGAGAAAATGCTGATATTTACCAACTGGAACTCAGCTAAGGTATCTTATGCAGTCACTTTCTTCCCCGACTCTTTGTGAAGATATTTGGCTAAACAACACCCAATACTTCCTATTATGGACTGCAGATAAACAGTCTGGTATTGTAGAACAGTGAGAATTGGCGAGGACTTGGCAGTGTGAGGCACAGGCAGTGGGTGTTGCGCGAGCTGTAGTGTGGCACAGGCATAGTGTGGCACGGGCTATAGTGTGGCACGGGCTATAGTGTGGCACAGGCAATAGTGTGGCACGGGCTATAGTGTGGCACGGGCTATAGTGTGGCACAGGCAATAGTGTGGCACGGGCAATAGTGTGGCACAGGCAATAGTGTGGCACGGGCTATAGTGTGGCACAGGCAATAGTGTGGCACGGGCTATAGTTGTAGCGATAGTGTGGCGTGGTGTAGTGTGGCACGGGCAATAGTGTGGCACGGGCTATAGTTGTAGCGATAGTGTGGCGTGGTGTAGTGTGGCACGGGCTATAGTTGTAGCGATAGTGTGGCGTGGTGTAGTGTGGCACGGGCAGTAGTGTGGCACGGGCTATAGTTGTAGCGATAGTGTGGCGTGGTGTAGTGTGGCACGGGCAGTAGTGTGGCACGGGCAGTAGTGTGGCACGGGCTATAGTTGTAGCGATAGAGTGTGGCGTGGTGTAGTGTGGCACGGGCAGTAGTGTTATGCTGAGTGCTGGTGTAGTATGTGTACAGATATAACAGTTGTGTTGTAAACATCAATATTTTGGAGAGAAACCAACCAAGGTTGTATTAGATCACCAGGTCTTACCTGACCCACCCAGCAACATTGGCACTGCTTGATTTCTAATGTATGACAGACAGACGGATGGACAGACAGATAGACAGACAGACGGACGGACAGACGGATGGACGGACAGATAGACAGACAAACAGGAAAACAGGATTTGTGTGTGTGCGCTTATGATCAGGGAAGGGAAACCTCAGCTATAGAAAGGAGGATACATAGGGACACCTTGTATATGCTTCTTTGGTATGTCATTGAATTTGTGTGTGTGTGTGTGTGTGATTTTTATACTGGTGTCTGATACTCTAAACCAGTGAGTGAGTGAGTGTATTCCCTGGAGGAAAGAGTGGTGGAGTATCATGAAGTGACACTAGTGTAAGAAAGGGAGAATAGCAAACAAATAACAACAACGCACTATACATAGTAAACTTGATGTTTAGAGCACCAGCCTTGTGTTCTTGTCGGCCTGCAGTCTCCTGCTGTATCCAATCAAGGTATTGGATGGAGTCGACGTCTGTCCTGAGAATGTATTGTGCATGGCATGTAGCAGTGACCAATGAAAACATGTTTCTAGCATCAGTTTCTGTTTGTAGAATAGTAGTTTCAGTTTTAAGGCAAAAAAGCTGGTGTTTGTTCACATGTTGCTACCAGAGATGTGCGGTGTTCCGTGAGATGGATCAAAGTGTTTTCTAGTGCCGGGAGCTTCCTTCATGTACAAGACTTTCAGTAGTAGAATGTGTGTGTGTCTGTGCGCGCGTGTGTGTGTGAGAGAGAATATGAGATGACAAACTGCCTTGCTTATCTTTGTTTCCCTGATGAGGAAAAAGATCTGGAGTTTTTAGTAATGTGTAGGCATACGTGCTACCGTTTCTATATGTGATCGCACAAGGAAGAGATGATGATGATGATGATTTGTGTGTTTGTGGTGTTGTTCTCAGGAGAGAGGAGGGAAAAAATTAGCTTTACCAAGTGGTATGTAGGTGGTACATTTAATCTGTGATATGTTATTTGTTTTGGGTTAGTGTATGTTATTTCACAAGTGCTGGCTGTGTATGTGAGTACACACACATGCAATGCATACATGCACGCGCTCGCCAGATGTGCCCGTGTTTGTGTTACTAGTTAAAGTGCACTTCTAATCAGACTGGCCTGCCGCAGTTATTATAGCTTCATAGACTACGTTGCTTAGGATCACTCCGCAAGATGCAAGATAAAAGACTTTCAAACTCCAGAAAGTGAATGTACGTGTGCAGGGGTGTTGGGTGTGTGTGTGTGTGTGTGTGTGTGTGTGTGTGTGTGTGTGTGTGTGTGTGTGTGTGTCTGTGTGTGTGTGTGTGTGTGTGTGTGTCTAGTGCATGAGACCCTGTATTAACAAAGCAATCTCTTTCCTTCCTTTGAAATAACAATATTCACAGTAATGAGTGGGTGGTGGATGTTGTGGCCAATAATACGAACTTTAACAATTGTTGTTGTATTCTGTAGTTTTTGGTTTTCTTCTTAAGTTCTGCATAACACTGGATGGTGGTACCACCTTGAAGTTACTGAGTTCTGTAACGACAGACATTTGAAGCTGAAAATAGAGCTGATGTCTAGATAAAACTGTTCGGCTGATAACCATGGAATGTTAGCTAACACTTGGGGGATTAGAATGGATAGTTAAATTCGACTGGTTGAATAGAAATGAGACACAAGCTTTGGGCCATTTGGTTGAAGCAGCAAGGTTCAATTGGTTGACAGAAGATAACAAGCTACAGGAAATTCAGGATGCTAAAACAAAATTAAAAGAAAAATTCAGTTTCAAGAGTAACTTGCCATCAGGTTCAGAAGTAAAGGGTTTGATATTACAAGTACAAGATTAAGAATGATATGTGTCTGGATAACTAATACTTGCGGCAGTCACAGACAGACACTCGAAGAACACTTACTCACAAGGTTTGGTGTACTGGAAATGCCTTTTGTTGGGGCAACATTGTAACATGATGGAAATTGATATGTGACTGGAGTCTATTTAATAATAACAACACCAACACCAAAACAACGACGATAACAACAAAATTATATAGTAATAGTGAAGATTATGATTATGATGATGATTATGATAATTAAGGCCATTCACTTGACTGTTGAGTGATAAATATCTTTAAGTCTAAAATCCTTATAAATATGAAAAATTGAGTTTTAGTTCTAGAGCACACCACCATAGCAGGAATAGAGATGGCTACACTGTGTGTGTGTGTGTGTGTGTGTGTGTGTGTGTGTGTGTGTGTGTGTGTGTGTGTGTGTACATGTTTGACATACGTTTATGATATGACAGTGAAATACTACGTATGTATTTCTGATTTGATGGTGAAAATACTACGTACGTATTCATGATCCATGTAAGCCGAGTATTGCTAGTGTGAGTTGGTGATAACGAGATGTTGATTACCACTATCATTGTCGTATTGAAATTGTAGAACAATAAGTATCTTTGCTGCAATTGTTCTGCAGTTAGTAAGTCCCAGCACAATTGTTGGTAAAGGAGTGTTCTCATGATGTGGTGGAATGGTGGTGATTTCAGTGTGCTGTAACACTGGGGGTGTGGTGTTCTGACTGAGGGCTAGGGAGTGTAGTAGACTGGTAGGAATTCTCTAACTACTCAATAGTATAATGAAAGGCTAGTGAGGCTGTTTCCCCAAATACTACAACTGTTGCTGTTTGTTTGCTCTATGATTAATACCAACCAGTGTCATGTATTCCCATATTTATAATTGGTTAGTGGAGTTTGTCCACGCGATGAGAGATATCATTCAAGATAGAGTGAACATGTAATATTAAAGGTGTTTTGGGGAACCACTTAGTCCATTACCAGAACATGACATTACCTCTACACTGTCACCTTGGAGACAACTTTCCCTTGATGCAAATATCAATTTATTTTCCAATGACTTGCAGTCAGTTTTGTCCCTTCTGCCACCCAGTAGCAGTCTCTGTCAATGAAGTACAGTTTATTGATGTTTATGATCTAGTCAGGCTGAGGAACAAGCACTTACTCATGAGGAGTTCATTGTGTGCACACACATACACACACACACACACACACACACACACACACAGTGGGGTGATAGTGGCAACTGTTTATGTAATGGGCAGTTTGTCATCACTATGGTAACATTCACAGCTGGACTGGAACACTTAAGCATCATCACTGTTGTATATACACACATACTGTACACACGCTTGTCATTGTAATGCCCTAGGCATCCGAGTACAGATTCGACTTATCAATTCATCTGTGGTCAGCTTATTTTTAAATTGGCTTAAAATTGCTTTGAGACAGTAAGACAGTTGGAAAGCCTTATCAGAAGTTTTAGATAAATGTTATGGTATGGTTATTAGATAGGGAGAGACTTCTGCTATCTTTCCGTAAGATGTTTGTCATAATTGTTGCCTACAGTCAGAACACTAAGTTTGTACGCTAAAGATTAACAACACTAGCAAGTACCCCGCCACACAGTGGGTACCCCGCCACACAGTGGGTACCCCGCCACACAGTGGGTACCCCGCCACACATGTACTAACCTTTGCAGTAGCATAAGTAAGTATTTTTATCCATTGTTATTATCTTCTACCACTTGGTCTAGTTACATCAGTCTTCACTTTATCTTTATTTATGAATCACATCTCACACACCCGGTGCTCTCATCACACACACCCGGTGCTCTCATCACACACACCCGGTGCTCTCATCACACACACCCGGTGCTCTCATCACACACACCCGGTGCTCTCATCACACACACCCGGTGCTCTCATCACACACACCCGGTGCTCT
>WLWI01004601.1_pt1 | contig 11638 bp, 9 predicted proteins | sample 6701501 | NCBI WGS metagenome assembly WLWI01 (sample SAMN12718690, study PRJNA515312) | sponge metagenome | isolation source: marine sponge | host: Mycale hentscheli | place: New Zealand: South Island, Marlborough, Capsize Point | collected 2014-11-01
AGTACAAAATGACATACATACGTCCAAACATATATATAAATAAATAAATAAACAAACATCCCCGATTTTCGATTGTGTTACCCCTGTAAGTGTCTCGCTCGCTACGCTCGCTCGCCAATTATTATTTATTTTTTTAAAATATAATGTATGTATTCGCTACCGCTGTTGTTGTAGTCTGTCAGTTTCCACTCAGCAATGGAGATAATTAAAGCTCCAGTGACAAGCCAGACAAACTATCCCTTCACATCCGGTAAAAATCGCTATAAAATTAGGCCAGTCGCAACTGCTCGCTCAAGAGTCGCTGCAGCTTGGAGAGGAAAAGGAAGAGAAAGTGTACAAAGTAGAGATACTCGTATAGCCATGGAAACAGCAGTATTGAGTACTTGTGACGTTCCTACTGGTCTGGCTCGCGGAGATCAACCGCGGGCCACCCTCACTCCAGCTCAGAAACAGCACATTGAGGAAACCTGGGCTCAGGTGGAGAGTTCCGGCCTGCTGGAAAATGGAATGCAACTGTTCAAGCAGTAAGTAGCAATGTGCAGGTTTTGACTGGTGCTGATCACTATGGTAACACTTACTTTACAGCATATTCACCCTGTGTCCTCCTGCTCAAAAAATGTTCAAGAAAATCCAAGATGTCTCATTTGATGAGCTTGAAAACAACGAGGAGTTCAGGTCTCATTCCCTGCAAGTGATGGAGACCATCTCCCTGGCTGTCTCTATGCTCAGTGAAGGGGAAGAGCTGCACGGTATCCTGCAAGAACTGGGCGGCTCCCATGGACCTCAGGGACTCAAAGACGCACACTTCGATGTAAGTAGAATTTGCATCGAATACAATGTCAGGTCTTCAATCTTATTCCTTTACCTTACAGCTCGTGGGCAAGGCTTTACTGGCTACTTTGGAGGAAGGTTTGGGAGATGGTTTTACCAAGGAAGTCAAGGATGCCTACATTGCCTTCTACTCTGTTGTGTCTAAAGGAATGAAAGAAGGTCTCTCTGAGTACAGCAGTGATGAATAGAAACAGTGGTGGACTATGAGTGTATTAGCAAATTGTTTTATTAATTAATACACTATATGTTTGATCTAATATCACAATTTTATTACAAAAACTATTTCTAGTCTGTTAGTGACAACAATTGGCAGTGTAGTTCGTTTTCTGTAACAAAAAAAAAAAAAAATCAAAAATGGAAGGGAGCAGGAGGAGGAATTTAATGTATTGAGTGATGAAATATATCACTGGTTGGTGCAGAGATAAATTTGAGTTTATGTCTAGTGTTCCTTCAACTTCTTCAACTGACTCTGCTTCAACATAAAGTAATCCCCCAGCTCACTGATCTCCTCCAATGCCTACACACACACACACACACACACATCACTACATCTCACCGTGTGTACGACACCACTTACAAAGTCTAGCATTTCTCGAGTGTGAGAGGCTGATAGACAGATTCTCACACGACACTCCACAATGGAAGTAGCTGGGAAACCAACAACTACCACTCCAATCTTGCGCTTCAACATTTCCCGGGAAAAGGCCCTGTGTAAACAACATCTTTATTGACATCATAAGCCATTGGATCACTAGAAGTTCCCAGAGCTGCAGGCAGTGCTGGTATAAAGTGAGAACTGATATTCAGTGAAATAATAGAACATTCAATCTGACCAAATGAAGCCTTGCTATGATATGACACATTTCCTGAGCCCTAGTTAGTTTAATACCTGTTATTATTATTATTATTATTATTATTATTATTATTATTATTATAGTTATTCTTGATCTTATCTTAAGTGAAGCTACTATTGAGTTTGCACACAGTCACAAGGTGATAACCAACTCTTTACAGAAGAAGGCAACAGATAAAGCTCAAGAAGTGAGTGTAAATGCAAGTTGTGCCTCAAGTGCCCACCACACAGATATGATGTGTTCTAGTGATACATACAGGATATTATAGTTATTGCAGAGAAAGCTGTGAAGGAAATGTGAAGGTTATTTCAGGAAAAACTGAGGACCTCATAGGAAGCACTTGGAAGTTCACTGCAAGTGTTAATTAATAACTCTGGCATGTCACATCTGTACTATATCCTCCAGAAAACTTAAAAACCAGAAATATGCTCCACCCTCAACAACTCTCAGTGTTTCTACACTAAGATGCACTGCAAAATATTTCTACAAAAAGATGAGTGCACCATTACAAGGCAGCATAAACTGACATTAGGAAACATTTTTTTCCTCTGGATCAATTCATAAGGCTTTTCCTTTTATTGAATAAAATGAGCGACTGTTTTGGACAATCTCTTTGAAAGCAACAACTAAATTTTAAATCTTTAACAAAATTTAGTCGAAGCTCAAACATTTCAACTTTCTACTACATTGTAATCTGAAGCTCAGAATTATCCAGCTATAGTGTTAGAATTATCCAGCTATAGTGTTAGAATTATCCAGCTATAGTGTTAGAATTATCCAGCTATAGTGTCAGAATTATCCAGCTATAGTGTTAGAATTATCCAGCTATAGTGTTAGAATTATCCAGCTATAGTGTTAGAATTATCCAGCTATAGTGTTAGAATTATCCTCCTATAGTGTTAGAACTCACGCCAATTTAGCCGGATAGTAGACAAGAATAGGCACCACAGGGGAGTCCTCGTTGCCATACACAATGAACCCCATCTCATGGAGACGCTTCCTGAAGTATCGGCTGTTGTCTAACAGCTGCTCTATCCTCCTTTTACCTGGTCATACCAACAAAGTAACAATTAAAACATTATTACCCCGTGATTAATAACATTATTACCCCATGATAAATAACATTATTACTCCGTGATTAATAACATTATTACCCCGTAACACCCTTTAGAAAAATATATATTAATGTATTATCTGCCATTCTATAACAATGGCAAGCCAATATGCTGCAGTGTCTGTGGTAACCTCTACCAAGCCAATATGCTGCAGTGCCTGTGACACCTCTACCAAGCCAATATGCTGCAGTGCCTGTGACACCTCTACCAAGCCAATATGCTGCAGTGTCTGTGGTACCTCTACCAAGCCAATATGCTGCAGTGTCTGTGGTACCTCTACCAAGCCAATATGCTGCAGTGTCTGTGACACCTCTACCAAGCCAATATGCTGCAGTGTCTGTGGTACCTCTACCAAGCCAATATGCTGCAGTGTCTGTGGTACCTCTACCAAGCCAATATGCTGCAGTGTCTGTGGTACCTCTACCAAGCCAATATGCTGCAGTGTCTGTGGTACCTCTACCAAGCCAATATGCTGCAGTGTCTGTGGTACCTCTACCAAGCCAACGAGAATCAAGTCACCAGTTGTTGAGTCACATGAGGAATTGGGAGCTTGATTAGAAATAAATCAATAATATGATTGCTGCTAGAGTTCACATTCACATGGGGCGATAACAAATGATTACTGTAGCCTTCACATGCATATACATTGAGGAGTACAACTATTGTTTAGGGGTCGACGCCTCAAGCGTTAGCTGTCTGAGTAGAGAGAGAGAGAGCATTCCACAAGGTCCAATGATTCTTCAGCACTAAGTGGAAACTAAATAATTTTTAGCTGACAGAACGCATGCCTCATGCATGACCAAATATGCTCTCTACATAATTATACCAGCCACAGCTCTCGGCCTACTACAATTTGATTATATCATCTCCCCACCTGCCCCGCCTTCTTGCACCCCACCCCCTTACCGTCATCAGTGCCGTCTCTGCCCATGATGATAGACATGGAGCTAATAATCTGCTGAGCTACGGGTGCCGAGATGGATGTTCCATATGTGGAGGCGTGAGAATACTTCCTCAAGTGATTGATGACATTCTACACAACAAAACATAACACAAACAATAACAAAATTATTAGATGCTAGTTCACCAATCAACAATAACACAACTATTAGATGCTAGTTCACCAATCAACAATACTTTGGTATAAATTACAATTCTCTATTCTTGAGTATATTATATATAACAACAACAAATAAAAAACACAACAACAAACAAAAACAAAACAACAACAAACAATAAGCAGTTGAAGATAAAATAGTTGCCAAGTGGCCAATCTAAACATACAGAAATAATATTTGATATGAGATAGTTGAAAAGTCAAGCCCTTTCATTACTAGAAGAATAACTAACTACATGAACTTTGTCTTAAAGATGGATCAGGTCTCACATTCAGTATCTTACAAGCACCAGAATACACTGATAGCCACGCTACACTATGAAGTATAATTGAGAAGTGCGCATGTGCCTGCATTGAAAACTATCATTCCTTGTGTAGATCAAGCTTATGGTAAGCTGCACTTGCTCCTTTTCTCTAACTTATTGCATCACGATCAGACAGACCAGGAAAAAAAGAGGTAATCAACTCTTGCACATGTGCACACTGAGGGTTAGAATATAACATACTAACTTGTTTACATAAATAGGTGTTAAATAACAATAAGTATTATACACGAGGAAAGATAAAATCATAATTAGTGTACAAAGCCCTGCTATGCGTGATGCTATGGCAACCACTATAAAATGCCGAGAGCAAACAAACTGTCTCCACTCCTACATGCAGTGGTCAATCATGCGACACTAACATGCCCATACATGCTGTAACATGTCATTTCATGCCCATACATGCTGTAACATGTCATTTCATGCCCATACATGCTGTAACATGTCATTTCATGCCCATACATGCTGTAACATGTCATTTCATGCCCATACATGCTGTAACATGTCCATACATTCCCATACATGCTATAACATGTCATTTCATGCCCATACATGCTGTAACATGTCATTTCATGCCCATACATGCTGTAACATGTCATTTCATGCCCATACATGCTGTAACATGTCCATACATTCCCATACATGCTGTAACATGTCATTTCATGCTCATACATGCTGTAACATGTCATACATTCCCATACATGCTGTAACATGTCCATACATTCCCATACATGCTGTAACATGTCCATACATTCCCATACATGCTGTAACATGTCATTTCATGGCCATACATGCTGTAACATGTCAATACATGGCCATACATGCTGTAACATGTCATTTCATGCCCATACATGCTGTAACATGTCAATACATGCCCATACATGCTATAACATGTCATTTCATGCCCATGTATGCACAAAGTTTCAGCCCATCCCACTTTGCTCACATGATCTGCGGCGATGTAGCCTCCACTAGCTCCAAAACTCTTAGTGAACGTCCCCATCATGATGTCCACATCAGCTGGGTCACACCCCCAGTACTCGACCACTCCCCTTCCTGTTTCTCCCATGGCTCCAATGCTGTGTGCCTCATCCAAGTACAAATATGCCTGTGAATAAATAAACACGTGTAATATGTATCAACTTGACCTGCACATATACACTTATTCATCTATCTTGACATAAATTAGTCTTTATAAAGATTGTAAAAAGACAACAGAAAACAAACAAACACAAACAATGGCTTCACATGAGGTTAGGTTACTATTGATGCAAATTGTATCCAGTTGGAAATGTAGGATACAATGACTAGAGCGCACTAGCACATGCTACTAATAACCAGTTCTATCTGGTGTGTTAAATGGTTCATTTCCTCTAAAATTTAGTCTATATTTATATCAACATTGAGTGAAGGTTTCTCACAGTTGCCACTTTGACCTTTCACCTGTATTCCTCAAGTGGAAGTCAGTTTGCATCAAACGACCTCTAGAGACAGAGGAGAGCCCCAGAGACAGAGGAGAGCCCCAGAGACAGAGGAGAGCCCCAGAGCCAGAACTAAACGCTAAAAGGAGAAACATGTACTAGCTTTGAAATATCTCCTCAACATAAGGATGGGCAGCACTTAACAAGGATGGCGTGAAATTACCCAAGGTACATTTACACCTGAACCAAGAATGCAGAGGAGGGTATGATAATAACTCTCTTATTAAAGACTGTACAAACAAACACCAGCCCACCGGATAAACAGCACATCTCACAGCTCATTAATACAATCTGGATTTCTACCACAAATTCCTTCTCTCCACTTACTCTGACCTGTGTGCATCTCGCTGCAACTCTGGTTACATGGATATTTGGAGTTCTATTGAAAAGAGAATTGGACACAGGAAGCTAGTAACTGGGATGCACCTAGAACCAGCCCAGAGGGAATAGAGGATGGCAGATAACCTGCCACAGCTGCCCAACTAAGGAAATAGCTGAAATAAGTCGAGATTTAGAACTACTTCAAGGAAACAAAATAGCTTGAGAGTTTGTTTTCTGATAGCAAGATCTAATGAATGGGTTGCCTTATAATATTACAATTCTGAAGAATTCAGAAGAGACAAAGGGTGAAAGGTGAAGTAACAGTTAATTATTGCCTACAACACCAGAGAGGTGTTCTAGAGAAATATATCACCTATCCCCTCCTAGTACACACCTATCCCCTCCTAGTACACACCTATCCCCTCCTAGTACACGCCTATCCCCTCCTAGTACACACCTATCCCCTCCTAGTACACGCCTATCCCCTCCTAGTACACACCTATCCCCTCCTAGTACACACCTATCCCCTCCTAGTACACACCTATCCCCTCCTAGTACACACTTATCCCCTCCTAGTACACACCTATTCCCTCCTAGTACACACCTATCAAAGCTTTCCCAGAATCTGAAGTAGTGTCGTGTGTGTGTGTGTGTGTGTGTGTGTGATTATTGAAAGTAAGGCTGAGAATGGGTGACTTTCTAGCTCAGGGAGCGTCAGGCTGTCAGGCTGTTAGGAAGTGGTTCTTGGTACTGTGTACTATGTTTCGTAAAACAATATCTTAAGAGGTTTTCTACAAATGTCAAAGCATTCTCCAAATCCCGACGTAGTGTCAGGTGAATGGGCGTGGCAGTGGTGTGGCACTCTGGGAGTGCTACTCTGGATCTGATCAGACATCGCAGCAGATGTACACTGCGAGCTTAATTACGTTTATTCCTAAGTAGACCTTCCATGGACTGCACTGCCGTGGCTTGAGTACAGCAGGACTGGCTGGCTGTCTGTCTGTGATCAATGATCAATGATGTCTCTCTCTCTCTCTCTCTTTCTCTCTCTCTCTCTAAAGGATGTGACAGAGTGAAGAAAACCTCTACTCATCAGCCATTGCTCTGGCGTGGCTTCACAGCCACTTGTGTAGCTTGGTCACTCAAACACACTTTAAAGTGCTGCTATTTGTGCCTACTGAGATAGTGAATACTGTCACTCTTCCTTCCCTCGCTGTCTACTGTCCTTCACTTCTCCAACAACTTAGAAGGGATGTTTAGCTAATATTTCCTTGTCTGAAACCATGTAGGACTATTTAACCTGATTGGTTCAAGGTTGTAGTAATCAGTGACCTTTAGTATTGATATGGACTGAGAGAGAAGTTGTATGTATGTATTGAGAGCCAGATGGTCTAGCAGGGAAGAGGTGATAGGTGTGTACTAGGAGGGGATAGGTGTGTACTAGGAGGGGATAGGTGTGTACTAGGAGGGGATAGGTGTGCACTAGGAGGGGATAGGTGTGTACTAGGAGGGGATAGGTGTGTACTAGGAGGGGATAGGTGTGTACTAGGAGGGGACCTCTGTAGAGAATAGCTCTAAGATGTGCTACCAAACACAGTACCAAGAAATGCTGCCTAGAAGCTGGCAATACAGCTGGTTTCCTGAGCTAGAAAGCCACCCTTTCTCTTGCCTTACCCCAGTGAGCTTGGTAGGAGAGTTAATAAAGAAACCTGTTATGGTCCACGACCAGAAAATGGCATGCAGTAGCATCATTTATATCCCATCCACAGTAAATAATTATCCAGTCTCTAAATTGTAACGTACAGTCTATGACTAATGTAATGTAATGTATCACCAGCTACGTCACATGTCTCCTCTGGACACACACCGTCATCCTAAGAGATGCAACCTTGTGAAGTATTTTAATAGTGGGACAAAACATTAATATAATAAATATAACAAATACATAGTAAGTCACTCCATTCAAGGAAGTGTTGTCTACTTACCAAACTAAGCATTTGCGTGTGCGTACATGTACGCAATACACATGACGTTCCCCCCCCACACACACAGCAGACGTGGACTCTAACACTAGATAAGTGGAGGTGTCTGTAAACTATTGCTGGTAACAAAACAAGGAAATACAAACACACACACACACTTCTATCAACACTGATTAAATATTCAATTTTGAAACTAGCTGCATATTATCATTTCCAGTGTAATAATAATAATTATTCTTCTTATTAAAACAGCATCAGTATCAACAAACTACATGAGCTAGGTACACTCCCATCTTTAAACAAAGCCTGTCTTTGAACAACACTATTGTGGAGTCATCTTTTCAACAAATACTCTACAAAAATATGATAAGGATGACTGTGGGTCAGGCTGTGGGTCAGGCGAGTTCTGAATTCTTCTGTCCACAGTTGAGTCTGCAGGATAATCACGTACTAATTACTTTATTTCGTTTTGTCAGTTAATAAATGTAATTAGAGATAACCAACACTAGCACTAGATCATCTCTGTAGACACACTCACAGCTCTAGAACCAATCCCAGTACCAGAACAAGTACCATAGTGCTACAACCAATGCCTAGTGCCAGCATCAGTGCCAGCATCAGTGCTAGTACACCCTCAACCCAATACCAGTACCGATACCAGTACCAGCAGAGGACACATGCACACAACAGGAAATGAAAGCGGACCTTATTAGATAGGATCTACCCACGACCAGGTAATGCCTGACATGTATGTATGTGCATGTGTGTCCATGGGAAGAGATTAGACTGGTGGTGTGTGGACTAAGCAGTTATCTCCTGCACAGGTGGACACAGCTGTGTGACTGAGAGGGAAGAAGTGCATTAAATGGAATATTTAACTGCCATGGTATCCTGGACATAGTATTCTAGCTCTAAATTCCACACACACATGCTGCCTCCATTTTTAGTATGAACTATTTTAGAGTGTTTCATTCACCCAAGTACTTCATCTATTGGCATATAGCGATCCTCCTACGACCCATAGCGATGGGTTGATATAGTGATTATTTCATGGTAGGCTGACCACAAACTCCACCCTTCTCACCACAGAAATAACTAGTGCATGTTGGAATGGAGGAGCCAGTGAGGAGCCAATGGAGAAGGTAGCACCAGATGACTGGCACCACAAGACTGCCAGGAACAGACACAACAAAGTACCAAACGTGTGAACCTCGCAACACTACCATACACTAGCTAGCAATAATTACAAAATAATTTCTCAGACCAACAGAATGATTTGTTTGAGCAATACCTAGTCAGGTAGCTCATATGCTCTGAAATAAAAGCTCTTTATGTAAGGCACACTCACTGGTAGTTTCAATGCGAAATTCCAATTAAGCACGCGGTAAACTACTCAGCATAAAGTAAACTAACTTGCAGGCAGCGAGAAATTGTTTGCTCACGTTGTTACAACACATGCGATAGGGCGTCGACCACAAAAGCTAGTACCTGATGATCATACTTGATTCATCAGCTAATGGCCAGCCATCTGACAGACAGACAGACAGACAGACATGATGACTACTATTCTATTGCATGTGCGCACTGAAGGTTATCTAACACTCCTCACTAAGGACATGTAACCACTAGCACCTCGCTACTGTCCATCCTACACCTACCGGCCCATTCCTTGTGATTAGGAAAAACACCACTTCTCTCTCTCCCTCCCTCTCTCTCCAGTTCATCCTCACCACATCCTTGCACATAGTCACACACATACACACTGGAAGGATACTCATCTTCCTATGGCCCATCTGTCCTCATGCCTCCTTCTGCTCTCTTTGTTTCACTAGCAAGGTTTCTCTAATCCACAATAATTACTACGACTCAAGCCATATACCTCCAGTAAGAATTGTTTTTACTAATTAACAGGCAACATAGCTCTTTTATTAGAAAAATTAGGTTGAATTTTTAAGACAATTAATACAGAAGCCAGAGTGTTCAGGAAAGATAAGCTCCAAAGGAAGTACTCTCTCATTTTTTTTTTGACTCCAGAAAAACATTAAAATAAACAAGTACAAAGTATTTGGTTTCCTAGGTAACAAAAATTGGCTTTGAATTAGATCTTCATATCCTCCCAACAGTTGTTAGCACGTGTGGTTGTAAGGCTTCACGTCAGGGAGTCCTTGGAGAGAGAAGACCTGCAAGGCCTCTGTGGTCTAGGCCACTTCAACTCTTTTCCACACTGAGTGCTCTCCAGCCAATTACACAACCCACAAATATTAATAGCATTTTCAAAACTTTGAATGATGCGTTCCTGACCTTTACAAACATTGTATAAACATTCTCACCTTGTACTTTTTCTTTAGCCTGATGACTTCTGGCAACTTCACAGCAGAGCCTTCCATACTGAAATGAAAGAATAACAACCATTAGTGTCATTCAAGCCATGAGAACAGCAGCTGTAGCCTCCATAGCAACAGTTAACATGGAGTAGTAATTCAATCAGGCAATTACATTTGACCTGTCTATCATACTGTCCCTTAGGGAGCAGCTCTGGAATGCATTACTGCTCATTATTGTGGCAGCAGCCGGAATGGCCAGGTTCTGGTTGGACTCTAAGGTGCACTGGACTATTGAACTGGTATTTAACCAAACACTGAGCAGCTGCCAGTAAGGGAATTTAATAAGTAATTTATTGGAGATATTGGTCATTCAGCAAGCACATTCCAGACATCCCCCATGTCTGGCTGGACACAGGCTACGTCTCAACTACACAATACTGAAGCATGTAAACACCAACATGACCTCAATGACAGAATCTATACCACTTAACAATCACTTAATAAATGCATTAACCTATAACTAATTCACACAGTAAACTGAACAGGATAGGCTCGGATGAAGAAACTGACTGACTTAGTATTGTATGCAATAAATTAATGTACTTTAAAAAGAAAGGGTTAAATTATGGCAGCAAGAAGCAACAGATCCTTCCATTACCAGAATCACTACCAGAAGACAGACATTTACTATACCAGGTACGGTATAGCAAATCCAATATTAAGACATAGAGAGCATAGGGTGTGAGGTATTGAATGATCATTTCTGATACGACCATTTCATTCCCGTATTGTGTGGATTAGTGATACCGGCAGACAGTAAAGAGATGGTGGGACATAAGGCAATCATCACTTATGCTGGCTTTAATAAAACACATTGGTCTCTCTTTATGGTAACATCTCTACTGCTTGCAACTACTCCAACAATGGCACATACTATTGGGTAAGGGATCGTCAAATATAGCGTCTAACTAACACACAAATCCCACACATACCTGTACACTCCCTCCGCTATCAGTAGAATCTTCCTCCATGGACGGTGAGTTCTAGGCTGCCCTTTGACGACAGCCTTCCTTAACACCTGTTCCAGACTCTCCATATCTGTCAAAAAAAACAAAAAAACAAAAAAAACCCACAAATTTAATTGACTAACATTAATTAGATCACGTTGCTATATTGTTACTAGGTGTACTAACTTGGTAAGTGTGCACTATTTTTTGCCTTTAGCCATTTCTGCGAAAATGCTGATAAACAAAGTTGCTAGTGGAAACTGGGCATGCGTAAACGGGATCT
>WLWI01004602.1_pt1 | contig 11632 bp, 8 predicted proteins | sample 6701501 | NCBI WGS metagenome assembly WLWI01 (sample SAMN12718690, study PRJNA515312) | sponge metagenome | isolation source: marine sponge | host: Mycale hentscheli | place: New Zealand: South Island, Marlborough, Capsize Point | collected 2014-11-01
ATACTTAGCAAGTCAGGACGGCCATGCTGAATTGGCAAAAATATTGCTAGAGAATGGGGCTCAGGTAGATTTGCAGAATAAAGATGGATGGTCTGCTCTACTTATAGCTAATCAGAATGGCCATGCTAAAGTGGCAAAAATATTGCTAGAGAATGGGGCTCAGGTAGATTTGCAGGATGAAGCGGGATCGTCTGCTCTACTTCTAGCTAGTCAGAATGGCCATACTGAAATGGCAATAATATTGCTAGAGAATGGGGCTCAGGTAGATTTGCAGAATGAAAATGGAAGTTTTGCTCTATACTTAGCAAGTCAGAATGGCCATACTGAAGTGGCAAAAATATTGCTAGAGAATGGGGCTCAGGTAGATTTGCAGGATGAAGAGGGATGGTCTGCTCTATTTATAGCTAGTCAGAATGGCCATACTGAAGTGGCAAAGATATTGCTAGAGAATGGGGCTCAGGTAGATTTGCAGGATGAAGAGGGATCGTCTGCTCTACTTTTAGCTAGTCAGAATGGCCATACTGAAGTGGCAAAGATATTTCTAGAGTATGGGGCTCAAGTAAATTTGCAGAATAAAAATGGTACTTCTGCTCTATACTTAGCTAGTCACAATGGCCATACTGAAGTGGCAAAAATATTGCTAGAGAATGGGGCTCAGGTAGATTTGCAGGATGAAGAGGGATGGTCTGCTCTACTTATAGCTAGTCAGAATGACCATATTAAAGTGGCAATGATATTGCTAGAGAATGGGGCTCAGGTAGATTTGCAGAATAAAAATGGAAGTTTTGCTCTATACTTAGCAAGTCACAATGGCCATACTGAAGTGGCAAAAATATTGCTAGAGAATGGGGCTCAAGTAGATTTGCAGGATAAAGAGGGATCATCTGCTCTACTTATAGCTAGTCAGAATGGCCATGCTGAAGTGGCAAAAATATTGCTAGAGAATGGGGCTCAGGTAGATTTGCAGGATGAAGAGGGATTGTCTGCTCTACTTATAGCAAGTCAGAATGGCCATACTGAAATGGCAATGATATTAGTAGAGAATGGGGCTCAGGTAAATTTTGAGAATGCAAATGGGTTGTTTCCTTTAATGTTGGCAATTCAGAGTGATCATGTTGATGTCGTCAAGTTACTGATAGACTATGGAGGTCTGAAACTTTGGAAAAACAAAGTACATTCAGTTTACGAGGTTCAAACAGAAAAAAGTGAGTTGGTACCATTCACATGCTAGTTCATTCATTGTGTATTTTTATAGAATATTTATTTAAACAAATACATTATCAGTAAATTTTGAGAACTAAACATTACAATCAAGAATAAGAATTTGAAGGTTTTTGCTATCTTTATAGTGATACACATTCTGAAAAATAGCCATACACACAATACTTTAACTAAATATATAAAATAATAAATTTTATTTTGTACCTATGAAGCTTTTTTAATGATGAAAGTATGAAGAAACTCAAAACTGCATTAATTACTAGATACTACACTAGAATGACACAGAAGTTATTGGTGAAGAGACTGCATACAGAAAACACTTAAACCATTGGTGATTTTTTTTCAGATCTTATCTATTAATGTATTTTTCTTTTCTCATAAAATCCATTTGAGTTTTTTCTGAAATTAAAGCAAATTTATGTGATTATGTAGATGCTGAAAGCAAGAAGAAAGAAAAAAGATCAAAAGAAGAGGATGAAACAAAAAGTAAAATAAACGAGCTACGTGAAAGTGAACAAAGACAGACAAAGGAGTCAGAAAAAAGAGCTGAAAAAGCAGAAAGAAGAGCTATGGAGTTTGAAAATAAAGCTTCTGAGTCAGACAGAAGAGCTGAAGAGGCAAAAATAAGGGCAGTGGAAGCAGACAGAAGGGCACAGGAGGCATACAGAAAGACAGAGGAGGCAGTGAGAAGAGCTGAAGCGGGAGAACGAAGAGCTCAGGATGAACATAGAAGAGCAGAAGAAGAATGTCAAATAGCAGAGGAAGAACGCAGGAGAGCTGATGAGGCTGATACAAGAGCAGAAGAACAACGTCAAATAGCAGAGCAGGCTAATAGAATTGCTGAGGGCGAATGCAGGAGAGCTGATGAGGTTGTTACAAAAGCAGAAGAACAACGTTAAATAGCAGAGCAGGCTAATAGAATAGCTGAGGAAGAACGCAGGAGAGCTGATGAGGCTAATACAAGAGCTGATCAGCTCAAAAAGGCCAACGATGAGCAGTGGGTTGTCAGAATGGAGGATATAGAATTGACAGGTCCTGAGATAGGGAGAGGTGGGTGGGCTACAGTTAGTGTGGCTAAGTTCAGAGGAGTACAAGTAGCAGTCAAGAGAATCCACAACCAAATAGTTAGCCGACACAATGAGGATCTCTTTCGTAGAGAAATGCAAATGGCAGCTAGGCTACGACACCCTAACTTAGTCCAGTTCATTGGAGCTACAATTCAGGGAGACATGATGATCCTTATGGAATTGATGCCTACAAGTCTCAGAAGGCAAATTGAAACAGACGAATATTTTCCTCCAAAATTAGTGAAAACAGTAAGTGTTGACATAGTCAAAGCCTTAAACTATCTACACCAGATGAAGCCAGATCCTATGATCCATCGTGACGTCAGCAGTGCTAATGTTCTCCTTGAACCTTTACTGCCTCCTAAACTTTGGAAAGCTAAAATAACCGACTACGGCTCAGTTAATCTAGTTCGCCAGCTCCACACTGAGAATCCAGGAAATCCTACTTATTCAGCACCAGAGGCAGGGACTCCAAGCAAGCAGACAACTAAAATGGACATCTACAGCTTCGGTGTCTTGATGCTGGAGATGCTCACTGGTCAATTGCTGGCACCAGAAAAAAGGTCGAGTTTGTTCCACCAAGTCCATCACGAGCATATGCTACGCCTCCTTCAGAGATGCTTGTCAAACAGGCCAGCAGACAGACCAAGCGCTGAGAATATTATGTCAGAATTATTATAAACTAGCCTATTTCCCCATTTTTTGTACAGTATTTACTAATTCTTATTCTGTGTAAATTTTCTATTTAATTTTTTTGTTTTATATTTTGTGCTAAAAAAATATTGCTTACTAACATTATTTTCTTTTTTATGATTTTTAAGATATTAACCCCATTATTCCGCAATCTTTTTAATAATTAGTAAATTGTTTTGTTGATTTCAACTTTCTGTTGTAAAGGAGATTAGATTGTTCATTATGAAATGTTTTCACTAATTTGTAATTTCATACACTTACCCATGATTGGTTTTTAATAGTTTATTGAATAAAACGATCAAATTATTTCTTATATTTATGAGTTCATCCCATTAATGGTAAGCAGAAAAGTTAAGTGATATTTTCAAATGTACTATTTATACAAACATTATTCAAGCTCCTTCTGTGAATATCATTATAATCCCAATATTGGGTAACACAAAGGAGAGCAACAAATTAGATGCTGATATTGTATAAAGTAATTAGATATGCAATTTGTAATTCTACCTTCTTATTGTTGAATGTAGCACTTGTGTAAGGGCTTGATCATAATCAAGTTTCAAGGAATACAAATATGCTTAATAGAACTAACAAAAGTGCATTGATCCAGTGTAAATTGAATTGGTTGTTTTCACCCTTGAGGCTGAGCTATATCTTGAGCCTGCCCCATTAGACACTTTGGTGGTCTATTCATTGTTGTTGTGTCACTGGATTGGTCATTAAGTTGCATGACACAATGAGTTAATTGCCTATTTTAACAGAAGATTGCTATGTAGAAATAGTTAATCTTGAGCTGCTAGCTATATGGTTCCTCATCCATATAACACAAGATTGTGGTTGCTTTTAAATTTTTTAAAGCTTGGGTCTGATTTATAGTCTCACATAGCCATAGCATTTACCTAATGCTACACTTGGAAAGTGTCTGATTATTACTACTACTCAGTATAACCACCAGAGTAGTAGTAATGTAATTAGTCTTAAAAAAAAACAACATAAAAGTACAGCAAACAAATTTACTAACTCACAGTATACATAGCAAGTAAACTTTCACATATACATAGTGTGGGGGGATTTCTTAGGAATGTCCGTAACTCCCACCAGGTAAGGGGTTGGATGCCAGGTGTATTCCCAGATCCAGGTAACACTGCCACAGAGTGAGACTACCCTTGTAGCTGTGATCTAAACTATCCTGTTCTCACTCCGAAGCTCACTTCTTCACCTTTAACTAGACCTGAAGTCGCTCAAGGAAGTTTTGAGGTAATTAATAAAGCTATGGAGTATGTGACAAGTAAGAATGATTCAAACGCCGAAGATAAACTGACTTTGGGGAGGCCCTCAAAATTTATAGGTCTGCCACCCAGCAGTGAAACATAAAACGAAAAGACATAACTGCTCATGCTCAGTCACAAACACATGTTCAACTAAAGAATACTCTAGAAGTCCTAAATGAATAAGGGGATGAGTCAGTTAATGGCATCTTTACTTACGCCTGCTGCTGTCTTCCCCTTCTGTACTATGGGTATTATCATACAAAGTGCCCAGAGCCAGCTAAATGATTGTAATTACCAAAATGGCAGATAGCAAATATTTCTTCACATTAATATTTGCTTGTGTTCTTCCCAAACCTTATTATAAATAGTTCAGGTATTGTTAATGTTTGCTTTCATATTGTTTTATTTATTATATAGTTCTTGTTTCATGGCTGTATTAAGTAAGTAATGGTCGGGCGCAGATTTCAGTCCTTCATCTCTCATTGATATCCTCTTATTTTCTTGTGTTCATCTTCATACGTGCATGTCTCCTTCAATCTCTCCTCTTTTGTACATACTTTTGTTGTTCTGATTTTTGTTTGTTTGCTTGTTTGTTTGTTTTAAACGCCAGCCCAGCAGCAATCTGAGACTCCAGAGCAACGATGACAACAGAAACAGCATGTAGAGAAGAGAGACGTTCCCCAGGACCCCCCAGAGAGCACCTTCAAGAAACTAAAGCCAGCTAATAACATATACTCTTTCAGAGACGAGCTTTAGTTTTTATCATTTCTTCTTCCTCTTTTCCTGTAATTTCTCACAAATTAAATGCATTTTAAAGATTTTTATTTGATTGTCCTACATCTGATGGCATAGTGATTAGTTTGCTTGTATTTATTTTATCCTCCAAAGACTGAGGAATTTAACAAAACTTAATGTGCAAATATTTAGAAGTATCAAAAATTGTTTAAAACTAGTTGGTGCACATTTGCAAGATGTAAATTTGCTATAAATCCAGTGGAAGACACATCTACTAGATATGGCATGAAGTCAAAGAATTAAAATTACAAAGAATAATTGTTTGAAGTGATTAACCAAAAAGGTGTCCAGGCAGATTTACAGTGAAACCTCAGATAATGAAATTTAGCACCTCTAAAGTAACCTCTGAGTGTGAACTTGTGAAAGCTAGGTTCCAAACTGCTCTCAGGTCAGAGGTTCTACTGTACAACATCCAAGACAAGTGAATGACCTGACTACCAAAGAACTAGAGTCATCCATATTTTACCATCACATGCCAGAAGACAACAACAAAAGAGACAACAACAAAAACACTTAATGCACACGTATGCTTGTATGCTTAGCATTTTACAGTAGAACCTCTGAACTGAGGCTTTCAATTCACATATCAGATTTAGTTGGCTTGTAATGGAGAGGGCAAGTGGAACTTTTGCTAATTAAAAGTGATTTGCTCATTAGAGTGTGGACTATCAGGGGTTCACTGCATGTTTTAGGAGGTTGGAAGAATCCAAGAAACATTTGCAAATTTGTTGGATGGCTTCTGGAGTTCCTAGGCTGCATAGAGTGAACAAAGCCTTGTAGCGAGCGGCTAGAAGGGAATTGCAGTATAGTTAAGAACTGTCACACAATAACATCTCCTATCCTTAACACATCCTAAGGGGGGATCAAATATGAAGATAAGATATATTAGCTATAAGCCATGATATCTTCCATTATATCTTCTACCATATCTTCCATCATATCTTCCATTATATCTTCCACCATATCTTCTATCATGTCTTCCATCATATCTTCCATCATATTTTCCATGCCACCAAGACAGCTCGGTCTTGCACGAGTGTGGATAGTGATGTTGCACCTAGATCTCTTATAGTACACACAGATTACTCATGGCGCCTACAACAAATTCGCCCGGAGCATTTATAGCCAGGATACTGTGTTACAGAACTGGTCCCACCTTAGCGTCTGTATCCACACTCATCCTTATTGTTCTAAGTATCATCAATGTGATTTTGGTGATCATATCATGCATGACAAAATGCAAATTACTCAATAACGCGCATGAAATATTTCACAATATTTAGGCTGTGAAACTTCACTTTTTTAGTTAGTAATTTTTAATAACTACAAATTATTAGTGGTATAAAAATATCTATTTACTACACACATGTAAAATCAAAATCAATTAGTCCCATTTCTTGATGTAATTGGTTGAAATTTCCTTTAAATGTTCATGAAAGTGGGATTAGGACAAGTGTCCTGCAATGAAATAAAGCTCATCACATCACTATGGTTACAAGTGCTAACAACACCACCTATCTGACTCTGAGATAAACTGCTGTCCGTGATAGCAATGGGAACCTTGTCCAAGAAGTCCTCTCACCAGCTGCTTCTGCGACATGATACATCTCTGATGTCACACGCTCACAACTGGAAGCTTTCAATCTAGACCTCAATTCTGGCTGGGTCACACTAGTGTTTGATGAAGCCGTGCCAGGAGCCACTCTCAATCCTGAGGGAATTGCCATTCTCGGTGTTGAATAGACTAATTCTATCATTACTTTATCACCAGAGATCACAATTAGAAAGTGCAATTCGAATAGCAGGACCCCCTAGTGATCTGCCAGTTAGCACCTTATCTCCTAATGCTATAGCTAGTGGCTAAGTGTGCTAAGTACAAAAATGATCATAAATGAAGAATGCATAGTGATAAACATAGATTTATAATCTATCATAAAAAATTGATCTCTAACAGGAACATACTTGATCAGGAAAACTTTGTTGTGTAAGAAGAATTGCTTTATTGTTTTGTTAATTAGCACACAGAGGTCACCAAAGGTCAAAATGAAGGCAACCCTATTATGATAAAAATAGATTTAAAATTTATTATAAAGAAGTGTTTTATACGATCTCTAACACAAACATATTTAATCAGGAATACTTAGTTGTGTAAGAAAATTTACCTTATGGGTTAATTAGCACCTAGAGGTCACCAAAGGTTAAATTGAAGGCCCCCATTATTGTTTGTTATACTATTATTTTTCATGCATTTATAAAAAGTGAGTGCATCTTCGGTTATATGCCGCATAAAAATGAAGTTCAAACGAGGGATGCAAAGAAAAGGTTAGTTATAATAATAGCAAATGACTGAATCATTAAAATGTTCTGGTCTCACTCAAACAGCTCAGTCACGTCTGTGGACAAGCCACACCTACAGACACCTCCCAGTACAAGCCTTCTGAAGTTAGTCCACAAGTCTAAATCCAAACAAAGAACTCTCAGAAGTTAGCCCACAAGTCTAAATCCAAACAAAGAACTCTCAGATCAATCATTTAGCACTTTAGCCTAGACTAAATTAACACTTAGAACTCTCTCACACGCACACACACACACAAACTTCACTTAATAATATTCATATGCACCTCAAACCACTGGCCTGTATTCTCTTATCACACTATATGATGTACTGTAAACTGCATGTCCAAGTTGATGACCATCTGAGACCAGTGCATGCTAAGTAACTGCACGAAATCTCGGGAGATATATGACCCCCCCCCCAACGAAAAGGTTAGATGTTTTCATTAACATGTAGCTAAGCTCATTATCATTGTTTATTTTCTTGGGAATTATATCTAGCTAAATCAATAAGTTTTCAGAAAATATTCAGTATTACGCTTATGTAAACTGGCATTAACTAAACATAGCTAGTAATCAAGAAGTGGATTATGGTATCTTATGATACATAAACTGTAAAACCACTATACACATGTTTTTTAATAAAAAAAGGTTTATTTTGTAGCCATGATGCATTTTAAGTGATGATAATAATTGTGGGTTTGGCCTCCGAGCAGAAGAGGACTGAAGACTGAGAAAGAACTGTTGAACAGACTGATGTTATTGTTATTGTGTACTGTATATATGTAGTGTATGATTTTTGTATCACGTAACTAGCGTAGGTAAAGGATTGTCATTTATTTCCTGTGAATGATTTCGTGTGTATGTATAATTTTGCTCCCGGGTGTGGCCGGATGTTTTCATCTTTTTGTGTTAGAGCACATGCATGGCCTTTGGACAATAAATAGTCGAGCCACGCACGTGTCAAGGAGTCCTTCATAATTTGTTTAATACCTAACTCTGTGAGCCCTCTAGCCAACGCCGGACGAGCCTCAGTACCCCCGCATAAGGGACTGGCGGTTTCAGTGGTCGATAGCAAAGGTATTCCGGTGGCAGTGTACCAAGTCTGCGCCAGCTCAGGAGAGTTTAACCGCCATCCCGAGTCAGCGCAACCACAGTTGGTGGCAGCTGTTCTCGTCACTGCTTTAACACGCAGGAGGAGTCTACGAAGCCCCACGTCGTCAAACCCCATAGGCTACAAACTGTATTTGTCTGAATCTTTGTGTTTCTATTTGTTGTCCACTACACGTGGTGTCTATTCTTTTGGTGTTTCTGGTGGTTTCATTGGTTTTTTTTTTTTTGGTTGTTTGGTGTGGCTGTAGGTTTCTCTGAGGTCCTCACTTTGGCGGATGAGTCAGAAAGAACAGCCGGCAAGAGCGTGCAAGAAGAAGACTAAGAGCGGTAATACAAGAATTTCAATGTCGACTGGAGGTTCTTCGTCAGATTCTGGGTTGTCAACGGAAGTAGTAAGTGCTTCTGAGTTGGGTGCCAGTAGTTGTAGCAGTAGTGTTGTGACGTTGAGACCTCTTAGTGGGTGTCAGTGTCGTGAGTGACAGTCGGTCTAGTGCTGGTCCTTTGGAGAGATCAGGGGACATGGATGATTTGGGAGAGGTTGAGTTACCTTTGGAAGATTTGGGAGAGGAAGGAAGAGATGTGGGACGTGAGGGAGAAGTGGATGTGCGTGAAGGTGCAGGAGTGTCTGATGGTAGGGATGATGATGATTTGACAAATAGAGAGTTGAGGCAAATTATAAGGTCTTTGGCCCTTGTGCGACCGACAGTGCCACCCCCTACTGCCTCGTTATCGGACCAAACTCGAAAGGTCCAGGGTCTAGCCCATCATAAAGATGGGCTGGACATAGCCCAATACATCAGGAAATTAGAGGCAGATTTGTCAGACATCGGTGTGGCAAGGAGGGACTATCTTATTCCAGAAACTCTCCTCTAAGTCAGCCTCCCAAATAGTCGCGTCCATTGATAGGGATGACTGTACGTACGAAGAGCTAAAACAAACGCTCATAGACTCTCGGGTAAAACCAGCCTAGGGAGCAAACTAACGACAGAATTTAGCGGTGATGTTAGACATATGAACCCTCTAGAGAAGTACGTTCATCTCAAGTGTTTGATTGATTCAGTCAACATGTCAATTGGTGACCGCAAGGATATCTTGTTATTTTTCGCTTCTGCTATTTACAGAAGCAGTTTGTCGACTCACCAGAAGTCCATCATGGACAGTAGGGAGATCAACACTTTTCGTGATCTCAATAAATTGGCCCTGTCACTGCATTCCACCGACTCGGACAGATCGGTGGGAAGCAGAGGCAGTTTGCATATCTAAGTTATTATTGAAATTTTAATACTGTTCATAGAAGAAAGTCAAGTATTGTATTGTATGAAAATGGTTCATGTGAATTTTTTCTATTTAGTGGCTATAAATTACACTCAATAATCCATACTCCAATGTCATTAGAGTGTGGTTTAGTTATTGGTACAATTTTTAACTGCTACCTAAAGAGTTTATATTTATAACCCTGACACCTGTAACACTTCACACCAAAACCTCTAGCACCACGCCCATATAGAGATTAATTGTATCTTCTACACACCTATTGCCGTAAGTTAACAGAGACATAACTACAACTATAGCTAAATATGTCTCAGACAAACCATGAATATCTCATTGCCAGGTCACATGAGTCAGGGAATATCCTCCAATATCTGTGGTTACAGTGAATATCATATTTCTCACCACATGTGACATTGCTAATCTACTTCTGCTCCTTCACACACTACACTTTGTGTACCAAATTTCATGCTTTTATCATAAAGTGACCGATTCTTCATCTATATTGCACCACTAATCTGTTTTCATTAACACATAAGCGCATTATCTCTGCTATTTTAATAGATTATATCTAAATGAATATGTGTGCATTAAAGTTTCAGTGCAGTACACTTAGTTGAAGAAGATTGTATGATAAAAAAGAGGTAAAAGATTAATGTAGCTATTTTTACAGGTGTTTGTACTTCATTTTATTTTATAGCTATGAAACTTTTTAATGAAGAAAATAGTTTACTATATGTAGCAATTGAAAACTGCATCAAGTACTAGACCTTGCGCTAGAACGACACTAACGGCATGGGCATGGCTTCGTAAGCGTGACTTCTTGTCTGGTCTTGTGGGCGTGGCTTTGGAGGTGTGACTTCCTCTTGCCTGTTCAGATGCCGTGACCTGAACAACCTCTATTAATCCACTACTGCTCCATAATTGCCTCTCTTGTTGTTCGAAATAAGAAAACTGACTATATTTGCCAAACAATCACAAGTTAGCAAGTTACTTCAGGCTCAACCTTCGCTTCTGTTGTTGTTAACATGGAAACAATATCCAACCCTACGCCATCTCCTGGTACCAGAGATTTCAACACAACATCTGCTTTATTGTCAGCCTGTAAACAAGGTAACGCTGAAGTAGTTAAGCTACTATTAAAGGAGAATGGGGCTCTTATAAATCAGTTGAATGATGGAGGAGAGTCAGCCTTACTTTGTGCGAGTGCAGCGGGCTATACTAAAATTGTAAAAATATTGCTACAAAATGGGGCTCAGGTAGATTTGCAGGGAAATGATGGATTGTCTGCTCTACATGAAGCAAGTCAGAATGGCCATGCTGAAGTAGCAAATATATTGCTAGAGAATGGGGCTCAGGTAGATTTGCTGGATGAATATGGACGTTCTGCTTTACTTATAGCAAGTCAGAATGGCCATGCTGAAGTGGCAAAAATATTGCTAGAGAATGGGGCTCAGGTAGATTTGCAGGATAAAGATGGATGGTCTGCTCTATACACAGCAAGTACGGAGGGCCATACTGAAGTAGCAATTATATTGCTAGAGAATGGGGCTCAGGTAGATTTGCGAAATGAAGATGAATATTCTGCTTTAATGTTAGCAAGTCAAAATGGCCATACTGAATTGGCAAAAATATTGCTAGAGAATGGGGCTCAGGTAGATTTGCTGGACGAAGATAAATGTTCATCTTTACTTTTTGCAAGTGTAAATGGCCATACTGAAGTGGCAAAAATATTGCTAGAGAATGGGGCTCAGGTAGATTTGCAGGAAAATGATGTTTGGTCTGCTCTGCTTATAGCTAGTCAGAAGGGCCATGCTGAAGTGGCAAAAATTTTGCTAGAGAATGGGGCTAAGGTAGATTTGCAGAATG
>WLWI01004603.1_pt1 | contig 11630 bp, 12 predicted proteins | sample 6701501 | NCBI WGS metagenome assembly WLWI01 (sample SAMN12718690, study PRJNA515312) | sponge metagenome | isolation source: marine sponge | host: Mycale hentscheli | place: New Zealand: South Island, Marlborough, Capsize Point | collected 2014-11-01
AAAAAAAAATCTTCAGTTGCAGCTATAACTGACAGAACGTTAGTGCATTTATGTGGAGACAGAGCAGGTGGCAAGCAGGGGCACGCACTTAGGTTGGTGGGTGGGCTGCTATGATACAGGCATAGTGTGTTTAAGGATTTTGAGTAGGGTGGCAGCTCAAGCTTGGCATCTATTCACTGCTAGTCCAGTCACACTGGCATTTGATATCATAAAGACTTAAAGAGCTGGGTGGCAGCCACTACTGTTGGCAAAGCTAATCATCACACATGGCTAGTGTCCTGTGTCACGCTCGAGTAGGGAAGTGGCTATTTATAGTTCCAGTTTCTAATTTTGGATTACCAGGAAACATTTCCACGTTGGAGGAAGATATGAATGTATCTCGTTACAGTGGGGGGAGGACTTTTGAAGTTCTTTTTTAAGCTTTGTGTGCAAATTTCCAGCAGTTGTTTGGCTAACTAAAGACTATCAAATCGACCAAGAAGGATATCTTTAGCTAACTTTTATTATATAAAAGTGAGGTAATTTATTATATTTATGATACATGGTCTATCTCAGTTGCCTAATAAGAAAAATAAATTTTTGCTTGAGAAGCTTACCTTCTTGTTTATACTCCCTCTTTGTCTGCCTCCTAATTCATCTCCACACACGAGCTGCCAAGTGTAATGGTGTGGGCCATATTATATTGCTTGTCTTATCAAGGGAGTATAATCAATTAAATAAAGTGTTTGTGCTATAGCACCATGTGTAAGAAGTTTTGGGAATGATGTGTAGAGGTGATAATGGATAGATTGTCTACTTCAACAGTAAGCAGTGGTATAGAGGATGATGTGATGTCTTCCTGACAACTTGTCTTGTCAGGGACCTCAAGGTGTAAACTACACAAGAATGAGAATTGAGGAGTTGGACTGACCAGTGGTTTGTTTGTTTGGCTGTTGCTATGAGTAAGAGCTTTCTGTAATTACAGCATCTGGGGGATTATATGTCCCATTTTTTAGGTGATTATTTGTGGGGTCAAGTTGCCCACAAAGATGTGTGGGATTAGAAGCAGCTGTGTTAGGTACAGATAGTTCAATTCCTTGACAAGCTAATAGGGACTGATGATACAATGAAAGGGAGGAGGGCGGTTGAAGTGGGAGGAGAGAAACTGGCAGTACCATTACTAGAAGTTCAGCAGGCGTGAAATACCTCCAGGTGTCTCTCTCGCTCTCTGAATTGAAGTGTGAAGCATTTGGCAGACTTCCTGGCGGGAAGTGTCAGTTTACCTCCATGTGAATCAGGCATATCCACAGTAAAGTTAGCTCCTTCTCCTCCACTTGTGCATGTGAAGGTACCTCAACTGACAGACCCGCCCCCGGGGCAAGTTGCCGTGACGGCGGGAAAGTGTCGCCCACTCACTCTGTCTGGTAATGTACTGCTTCAGTTCCAGTACTACGTCTGCCATCGTTGCTTCACTTCCTGATGATAGTATCCCTTGCATCTTCCCACTGCTGGAATGTATCCAAAAATGAAGCCTTTCCTAGTAATGAGTCTGGCCTGAGAAACAGACTGTTGTGTTTGTGTGTGTGTTTGATGTGATTGTATGCTTGCACCACAAACTAGTACTTCTGGTTGGTTCATATGGCTGACCTTTATTCCATTATTGTGTAGGAATATGGATGTGATTGTATATCGTGGATGAAAGCACGCACACAAGCACACAAACTAAATGAATATACAAAAGCATAGTTTTTTTATGGGATATCATATTTGCTGATGTGTTGTATTGTATTTATGTTGTTGTATTTATTGTTTATATGTACAATTATTTGTATTTGTTGATTTGTTGTTGTATTTATGATTATTTGTTGTTGTTATGACAGAGGCATGGGACAGAGGTGAGAAGTTGTCAGTGACCAACCTCACTCGTCTTCGCTGCACATCTACCAGTCGTCTCAACTCCATCTCTAACTTGACGGGTTGTGAAGCATCCTCCTCCGTAGACGTCAGACTTGACGCTGGCTTGTACGCCACCCGTCACTCACCACTCCCGCTCCACCTACCGTCCACCTCCACTGCAACTTCTTCTCCCACCCCTGCCACCCCAAGCTCAACTCAGTCCCTCCTTTCCCCTTCTTCGCCATTTTCTGCTGGCCTGGTCACTTCCACTCCGCTGAGTGACAGTTATGCCGCCGCAGCTGCCACGCCTCCCACGAGCACATCTTATTCTGTACCCATTTTCACTCCGCCCCCGTTATCGCCAGGCCCCACCCCACCCCCAGCGGCTGTCCCGCTGGTTGGACAGCAAGCACTGATCCGCAGTCATAGTAGTAGTAGTAGTATCCTCCTGGGGGAAACCCCTCACTCTCGCGGACTGGCCCGCAGCCACCACTCCGTATCTTGTCTGAACAACGGCGGCAGGGCCGGTGGAAGCCACACTCCAGTGGGTGTGCCAGCTATATCGTCACCGGTGCAGCCCGCCCAGAGGCAGGACAGTTCTCCATCTGTGCCTTCAAGGGAACATCCCAAGAAGAGCAGTCTCAGGAGGAGAAAACCTCTCACCCACAAGAGATCCCTCTCCAACCCTCTGGCCAACATTATACTCAACCACAGTAACGAGACTCGCACGGGAGATGTTGACGAGGGATTGGCAGAGATACCGCAACCCATAGCCTCTCCAAACCACGCCCACAGTTCTGCCGTGCATTCATCAGTGCTGTCTCACCACTACCGTTCCCCGAGTCCTCCATTCAGAGCCGGTAGCCACCCGGCCATCCACACCAACAATGTCAACGGGTCTCCCCAGCCACACCCCCGGTCTTCTTCCTCCGCCTACCAGCACCCGCAGATGAAGCGAGTGGCTGCGATGACACCGGGTTTTTCCCAGAGCGTCTCCAGCGAGTTAGGATCCGGAGGCGGAGTCAGCGGCAGCAACCCGGAAATGTCTTCATCCGTCCTCATGCGGCAGAACACCTGGCAATCTCCCGGCACCTGTCAATCTGTCAGTAGTCATAACGACAGCGGCTTACTGATGAACGCCCACGAGGACACCTTGGTGACTCCTCGATGCAACTCCCTGATAGGCATGAGCAGACCGCGGTCCACCACCGCAGCCACGGGTGCCGCCCACGACTCGTTGCTGGCCGACCTGACCTCCTCATCTATGGTGGATCTGCCGGTGGGAAGTTACAGTGCCAGCACTGAGCACCTCAGTCAGGGCGACGAGGAATGCAACCTCCCCAGCTCTTCAGGAAAGTCTCGCTCAGTGCCACGCCTCACCTTAATGGCTGTCAATGGAGAAGGAGAGAGAGGTAAGAGCTATGGAGATGATGTTCACAGACATTGTAATTCAGAGGGTTAAAAATTTTAATAGCAATAGTCAAAATTATTGTATAAGAAATCCATTTTTACTCTTTTAGAAGAGTTCAGTTTTTTAATTGAAAATGTAAGAAATGAATTGGATAAGGCAGAATGTTGTTACTATATTTTTTTGTTGGTTAGTATATAGTATAATGTGTGAGAATAGAAGCAGCTGACATACGTACGTAGCTTAGAGTAATCAGCTATTAATACCATGAAGTCTCACCTCGGTAGTTAATTTAACTCCAACACACACACACACCATTATCGGGGTCCCCAACTATGCGATTAAACATGTCTTCCTTAAAAAACCATTCCTGCCTCTTCTAATAGAGTTTCCAGCTCATCAGAGCATTTAGTATGGACGGTTCGTTGTAAATTACTTAGAAACTGCATTCCAAGTTTCATTGTGTTGATTTCTATAAAGCTATGGCAATCCCCCCCACCTTTCGTTTCAGTCACAGGCTGGAGACAGGTGCAGTGAAGGAGCAGTGGTAGTGTTTTTGTGGTTGAGTGCATCTCACTGACAGTGCTTCTGTTGATTCAAGCAGTAACGGTCAGTGAGGTGCAACGAGACGGCATGTGTATGTGTGTGTGTGTGTGTGTACGGGTGGGAGGATGGAGCTACGCAGGAGTAGCGAGTCAGTCCAGTTGAAATACATAGTGCTAGAAATGTATCTCAATATCATTTGGCAGTTTAATATATAATAATAATAATAATAATAATAATAATAATAATAAAGGAACACTGTCAACACTCATGTGATCTCGTGATACTTTTTAAATCGATTACCAGTTGCTAGGATATATGTTAGGGTCTAGGGGAGATATCAATTTCATATTTACCACCTGGCAGTCTAGTCTGCATGCATGATATCTGTTATCAACTTCTCAACAATCTGTCACAGTTCTTGAAAACACACAGTCAGCTGCTACACTTACCATTCCAATAAGCCAATATCCTGAACTTGGTTCCAAACTGCTGAACTTGGTTCCAAATCTACTGAGTATATTATTTGAGATCTACATACTCCTCAATTGTGAAGACCTTTTGTCATATAATGGCTTGTGTGTGTGTGTGTGTGTGTGTGTGGTGGGGGGGGGTGATAAAAATAGCAGCTAGAACAAGTGGTCTCCTTGTAAATTTACCACTCCTGAGAATTGATGTCTGCCCAGAGGCAACCAATAAGCAAACCACAAACACTTCAGCACAAATCAAGTTGAATAGTTGCAAATGATAAAAGAGAAATGTAGCATTTGCTTCTGTGATTTTCTCAATGAGAAAAGGGAGTGCTCTAGTTATACTTGTGCCACTGGAGTTTGAAGAAGCTTTATGATTTGTAGTCCGCCTAATTTATACTTACATTTCATGTAAGAGAGGATTTAACTTTATCTGTGTTTGTGTGTTAGACTATCCTCCATCAGCGAGCACGCCCACCTCCCCCAGTACTCCAGGAAGTTCTGGTGGTCCAGCAGTTCTCATGAGACACAGGATCACTCACCGGTGAGTCTCTCTCTCTTTCTTTCCTACACACAATCAAACACATGCATGTACAAATTGATTAGAAGCATGTATGCATGCACACACAGCTAATCGAATTATGCCACTACAGAGCGTGTGTTGCTATGCTGCTGTTGGGTATTAATGACAGGGGATGGAGAATGAGTAACAGGAGTACACTCTCAGTGCCTGTGTTTTGTGCAACTTGCCATTCTGGTTCATTATGAAGTATATTGTTCTTTTATTGTTACTTTGTGGTAGCCAGTGTAATTTTTTTTGTGTGTGTGAATATGTATCCAATTGCATCTCACTTCCTCTATGGCCTTTTTGTAGCCATGACAACCTCGAGGTTTTTTTTTTTTCGTGTGTGGTGTTGGTGTATAGTGTTGGTAAGCAATGGTTGGCCATGTTTGGGTGGATACCTCACCGCAACCATCAGTCCCCCTATTTCATTATAGACCAGACTGTGCTATGACTTAACTGCTGATTAGGTCACCATTTTCGTACCCGTAGCATGCACTCATTCTGTTGTCACATCCACCAATAGATTATTTATAATTAATTATCAAATGTGCAACGTCTTGGTAGACACACTTGGAGAGCATCATTTGGTTGCCGCGTGCACAGAGTGGACCAAATACATCTCTACAAGCTATTCTCAGACACTCCATTTGTTCCCAAACTGCATTGCCATGGCAACAGGTTTCACTTGTCTTTCCCCTCTTTAACAGAAAGCATATAAAGGCATGTATCTCTCTCTCTCTCTCTCTTTTTTTTTTTTGAATGGTGCATACAGTCTAGTTGCTTCAAACTTCCTATTTGTGTGTGTGTATTGTATGTGTGTGAGTGTGTGTTTTCTATTCCTGGAATGAAGACCTGTCTGTTGTAGCCTGCCAGCCAGGCTTTTATCATCGGTTGAAGTGAAAAGACCCTCTTAGTTCCTTGTGTATGACAGAAGCCATTTGGGGTGTGCTTTAGAAGCATCTGTGTCCAATAACTCTTAGCTTCTTATGGGAGTGCTCATTTGGCTAGAGAGTTTATACTTGTACCTCCTCATGGTCTCCTGGAAGTATCTAATTAAAGGACAGCCAGAGAAGGTCCAATTGTGACAATCAATTAAAACACATGAAAGACCTTCATGAAAGACCTTCGTGCTGGTTATCAGAACTAGCTGATGAACATAGTGAATACATATATCATTGAGGCTTGAAGTATTGCTGTGGTGTTGGTATCCAGGTGACCTATTGGGTGTAACCTCATCCTTGGGCTTCCCTGATTGGTTGCATCATTTTATTACATTTTAATATTTTTGTGTGTGAGTTTTGACCAAATTTCCACTCAAATTTTTTTTTTTTTTAATTTAACTTTTTTTTTTCATTTGTATGTGTGTGTATGGTTGTTATGCCCTAAATTACTTAACCTGCTTGACATTTTGTGTTAGCATTTTTGCTGTAATTCTTCAGGTTTGCTCCCAAGACTTACATAACTCCACACGTCTGCGACTACTGCAAGAAGAAGCTCAGGATAGGAGTCCGTTGCAAAGACTGCAAGTAAGTGGGCAGGTCATGTCATTGCTATGGTTACGTGGTTGAGGCTACATGGTTGTAGAGCGCGCAGGGTTGAATCGCCTGTCATTCTCTCGTGCAGGTACAAGTGCCACAAGAACTGTGCCTCCCAAGCCCCACACTCTTGTGGACTTCCCAAGGAGCTGATGAATTTCTTCAGGAAGCACGTGGCACTCGCATCGTCTACGGAACGCCTGTCAGAGCAGAGGGTGGAGCCTCAAGTTCAGAGTCCGATGGAGCGAGCACCGTCACGCCCACCCATGGAGCGCAGCAGCACGTACGACCTGGACATGCGAACAGGAGAACAATTTTACATTCCAGACCTGAACAGCGAGCCTACCATCAGTGAGTCCTCCGTCGGAGCTTGAATAACCAATTACATGTGCCTCTTGTCTCTCTCACTCCTTTTTAGCTTACTTTTCGCTAATATCTTCATTAACTCTTCCTGGCAGCTGTTTACTGCTGATATGTGTTGTTGTTGTTTGTTTGTTTGTTTATTTGTTTTGTTTTGTTGTATCTAGCCCATTACAGTCCCATCATGAACAACCACAGGCAGCGGTCTGAGACAGTGAATGGAATGTCACGTCACTACCTGTCCTCTCAATCGTCCTCCACCAGCCTCCTTGAAGTCCCTCATTCACACAGCAACAGAGTATTCCACAGCACAAGTTCAACCCCTTCTCCCTCCACATCCCCACCTACTTCGCCCTCTCTCACTCCGAGTTCTCCCCGTTCCCCCAATGACTACATTCCTCCCGTTGTGACATACCCTTCGCAGTGTCCTGCCCGTCACCAGCGCGAGTATCCGCACAGGAGGACTGGAATCATCCGTCCGCCGGTCTTCATAAAGCGCAGTAACGAATCGTGTGACGATGACTACGAGGACGAGTACTCCTCGGATGGTAGCAGCATCAACGATATTTCTGACCACCCCAGAACGAACCAGGACTATCCCAGGGGTCAACGCCCCCCACCCCAGGTCATTCTAGCCAAATCCCTCCCCGACTTGCTGATGCTTAGTCCAACGGAAAAGGAAGTTGACGAGTCTTGCACTAAATTCTTGGAAAGGCCAGCTGTAGACAAGGTCGGTAGTGAACTTCCTCCTTCAGGGAGCTATGGAAACAGGAAACAGAAGTTAGCCAGCCGCAGGGTTTCCCTGGACGACCACGGTTACCACGGCAGCAACATCAGGAGGAAGGAGTCACTGCAAAGAACGCTGTCTGCTGCAGACTCTAAAGCCAGTACACTTGTGGCCAGCCAACCAGTATGTTGACTCACACATGTGCAGTCAGGTTACATGCGTGCAGTCAGGTTACATGCATGCAGTCAGGTTACATGCGTGCAGTCAGGTTACATGCATGCAGTCAGGTTACATGCATGCAGTCAGGTTACATGCGTGCAGTCAGGTTACATGCATGCAGTCAGGTTACATGCGTGCAATCAGGTTACATGCGTGCAGTCAGGTTACATGCATGCAGTCAGGTTACATGCGTGCAGTCAGGTTACATGCGTGCAGTCAGGTTACATGCATGCATACAATGTATTTGCCAAAAGCTAAGTAGACAATACAGCATCAATATTGAATAGGCATTTGTTTTGTAATTATAGTCTCATCTTGCATCCCTTCAAGGTCATGAGTGTAACTAGAAACAAGGATTATGTATTTGATGTATTTATCGTTTGCTTATAATGTTCAGGATGACAATGACTCTGGTAGCTTCACGGGAAGTCAAGACCTCCCTGAGGACGAGATGGAGGAAGTAGAGGAGGAGGAAGAAGAGGAAGACGAGGGAGATGATGAGGAGGATGAAGAGTTTGGAGACTTGGCGGAGGAACGAAGACCTGGCAGATCCCTAGTAAGCAGCAGTGGTAGTGGTGGCCACACCCACCAGGCAGCAGACTCTTCACCTCATATGAGTCTGGCAAGTTGGTGTGCAAAAAGCTCTGTTCCATTCTTTTTGTTTGCCATTTGGAATGTACTGGGTACTCAAGGAACATCATTCCCCTTTTAGTTCTACACTGCTTGGCACCTGGAATGCCAGATAGGTCTAACCAGTACTGTCAAAGCAGACTCCTTTCCTAGTGGCTCTGCTTACCCATTTACCTATTGGATGATCAAAATTTAGTTATTTTTATCCCAGAAGATGGAACAGAGTTTTGGTAGTAAGTCTGTTTATTCAAACTTGTGTTTCCACTACTGTTTGCCATTGGCTGGCCTTTAAACTCAGTAGAAGCCAGCACTCTCAATGGGAAGCCTTTGAACTCTACTATGTGTTTTGATATGATATCTAATTTACTAATGTACATTTTACTATGCTAATATCCTCATTACTCTATACAACAACATGGCAGAGTAAATAATTGGTCTTAATTCTATGAAAGCCGTCACTTCTTTGTTGCTGTTCCGAAAACAGCTCTTTCTATTGGTTGTATAATTGTGTTCATTTCACCAGTTTTTTTTTTTTTTTTTTGGCTGTCTGTTGTAAATTTACATTGGCTTTCACGGCAGTCAATGGTGTAATTAAGTTAGTGTTGTTGATGCAGTTTGTGAGGTTTTCTCGTATTTCTCTCTCTCTTCCATTTTTCCTTCCCCTCAGCAGCACAGGAATAGTGTCGTGGATGAATGGAGCATCCCCTTCGAAAGCATACAGATGGGGGACTGCCTGGGGGCGGGGCACCTCAGCAAAGTTCACCGGGGCAACTGGCACGGGAAGGTTGCCATCAAGCACTTCTACGTTCCCAAAGCCACCAAGCAGCAAGTGAACAAGTTCAAGGAGGAGGTTTCTGTGCTCAAGAGGACCAGACATGAAAACCTGGCTTTATTCATGGGGGCGTGTCTACAGCCTCCAGACCTGGCCATCATTACCATGTGAGTTGTTGTTTTTTCTTCGATTTTCAGCAATGTCATAATTATCAGTAAATTGGTGCTAGCACACGCCCTAAGGAGAAATGGAAGTAAACATGTTGATAAAAATGTAATCCTGTGAGTGTTAGGAATGAAAACTTAACAGGTTTAACAGGTTCATGGTACAGTGCCAAGGTCTAGAAGTTGTTCTTATACAACCTTACTCTGTGGAGTACTTTAATTGCTTTGACTGTAAATATCACCAGTAATTTTTTCTCTCTCTCTTTTTTTTCCCCCCTCCTTCCCCCCCTCCCTTGCAGATTCTGTAAAGGTCACACTCTGTACCGGTCCCTGCATGTGTGGTCAGAACCATTCCACTTGGACAAGACCATCAACATAGCCAAGCAAGTGGCCTTGGCCATGGGTTACCTCCATGCACGTAGGATCGTCCACAAGAACCTAAACACTCGCAACATCTTCGTGGAGAAGGACAAGGTGGTCATCACAGACACCGGCCTCTCCAGCTTTACTGAGAGCTTTTATATCAAGTGAGTGTTTGGATCTTGTTTGGGCGAATGAGGGATGGGCGGGGCCTGCTGTAGTAGGTGCGACCTGAGTACGAGGGGTATGTTCATAATTGATGAGTGGGCGGGAATGTTTACGTGGTGACATAGGTGTAAAGATGTGTAAGCTAAAGTGACTCGGACAACAGGATTTCCATAGTGTGGATATACGTGAAAATATATACTACAATTTGATTATCTGTTGTGTGTGTGTTTGTGCTAGTGATCGTAACTTCCTTGTGGTGAAGCGCAACAAACTGTGTTACTTGGCTCCTGAGCTCATCAGGAATCTGTCTCACTACCACACGGACGAGAACACTTGGCACGTCAATTTCCTCCACACGGATGAGACAGACATCTATGCTTTCGGGTATGTCATTGACGGACATGGTGTGTGTATGTGTACGTGTGTGTGTGTGTGTGTGAGTTTGTATGTGTGCATGCGTGTGTGTGTGTGTGTCTAGGTTAAAGATTTGACAACTATCGATGTTTTTAATTTTGCAGGACTGTCTTGTATGAGCTGATGCTCAGAAAATTTCCGTTCCATTCTGACCAGTATGGCTTTTCTTATCCTCCTGAAGTTTTGATGTACATGATTGGTTTGGGTACGAGACAAGAAGTTCAAAGCAAGGACATGCCTAAAAGAATGCGGGTATGTTTAGACCCCTTACCATAAGGTTATTATTATAACCCTGTAATGAAGTCACTGTTTCTTTGATTGTGAATTTAAATGACTTAAATGTTTGTTACTTTTATCTTTCAGGAGCTCATGTATGATTGCTGGCATCCCAACCCGGACTATCGTCTCTCCTTTAAAGTTATTCATGAAGCCCTCATTAAAATGTCCAGGAAGAAGACTCCAATAGTTCGGTCTCCCTCGTTTCCCATTTCCCTTTCCAAATCAACTGAAGGACTCAATTTTTTAAATGCATAAAACATTAATCTAATTTTTTTTGTCCACTCATTTCAGTATCAATTTTTACAGCATTTCTTACCAACTTCTGATGCATAACATATTGTTCAATTTAAAAATCTGTGCACTTTTTCTATTGTTACGAGACAGATCATGTTGTCGTTGTTATTATGTAAATTCTATTTTGTTATTGTTTTGTTGATGCGTTTTTGTAAAGTTTGTACATGATTTTGACAAATGACCCTAGAGGTAAAGAAATGATAACTTATTGATTTACACGTGGCACATGTTGCGTGGCTTCAGGATAGCGGACACAAAACACTGAAATAAACACAGGATTTCTTAACAGAAATCCAACTGTATCTGGCCTTTTTTGACTACCATTTACTCTACTGATTAGTCAGTCTCATACCACCTCATTACCATTCCGTACTGTATTTAGATCAACCACCTCACATGTATGTGCATTACATGCTCGTATGAACCATTTACAGTTGGTAAAGGGTCTTCTTGGTGAGAAAACATCATCAACTAAGCAGTGAGCAAATCATACATTATAAAAATAATTCCAAATCCAACAAAGTACCAAAGAGCACAACACACACACAACATAGTTTTAAATCGTTTTCACTGGTACAAGATGAAGCAATCGAACCCCAGAAGGATTCACTCTCACCCAACCTTGCTGGCTGAAAACACCCAATGACTGACCACTGAACAAGTCTGTCACAGAAGCCTGTGGAGTGGAATATCCCACCTAGCAACAAAGAGAATATATATATATATATGTATATATATTGTATGCTTTTCTCAAAGTCCAAGAACTTACTTCAGCTAATGTGAAGGAGACATTACCAGGATATCCAAAACTGTTAGTACTGAGTATTGCTACTGCAACTGATTCACC
>WLWI01004604.1_pt1 | contig 11630 bp, 11 predicted proteins | sample 6701501 | NCBI WGS metagenome assembly WLWI01 (sample SAMN12718690, study PRJNA515312) | sponge metagenome | isolation source: marine sponge | host: Mycale hentscheli | place: New Zealand: South Island, Marlborough, Capsize Point | collected 2014-11-01
CTTGTCGGCATTGCTCCATTCATCGTCAATCTCGACGAGGATGGCACTGACAAGCCTGAGTAAAGATGCCTCATTCGGGAAGACCCGTACAATCCGGGTTCGCCGTTTAATCTCCTGCTGGATCGGAGGTAGTGTACCCTGAGGTCTGTAATTTATTTCTTTAGCGATGTTCGTTTGGCTTTGGCTTCGTTCGCTACGCTCACTTCGCCTAAGCCAAACGAACATCGCTAAAGAAATAAATTACAGACCTCAGGGTACACTACCAATTATACGATGTACTCCCATTCAAACCTTTCTAAAATTATAAGAAATAATGGCTTGAGGTTGTTAAGGAATCTCTGAACAAATCATAACCGATCAATTTGAGCTAGAATAGGCCGATCCCATCGTTATACAATTCCGCAATAGTCCTACTATTACGTGCACCTTGTATCTTGATCTCACCAGTTTGACTCTCAACTTGATTCACACTAGCTAATTCAGAGTCTCTTTAGTGTGAAAAGCTTGCTGAGTTTGCGCTTAGAGATAAAGTCAAATCTGATGTATAAATAGCATTAGCTCAAGCGGCGACCTGACCGATATTTCCTACTTCAACACCATCCTTAAATAGCATTCTAATATCGATGCTAAGGGAGTAGCAGCATGAAAATGCTGAATTTCATGCGAAAGACCGGTTCGGTGACAGGCCTATTGTCAAATCTGGTGTATGGATAAATTGACTTAAGCGACGACCTGATCAATCTTTTCTACTTCAATACCATCCTTGAATGGTATCCCGTTAATGACTTTGGCGAGTTGATCAAAACCCCGTAGTCGTCGCCATTTGTGTTGAGCACATAATCCCAGTTTGAACATCATGGGCAGCATCCCGTCTCTTGTCAGACAACCTTTGGATCGTTTCGTACGATGCCGAATCGTTGCAAACGTCGACTCAATCGGATTCGTCGTTCGCAGACTCTGCCAGTGTTGGGCCGGGAAGTCATAAAATGACATCAGTTCCTCATGGTCTTTTTCCAAACAACGCGTTGCCTTTGGATATTTGTCTTCGTAAGTCCGGACAAACGTGTCAAATGCCTGTTCTGCCTCTTCACGAGTAGCGGCCTGCCAGATGTTGTGCAATGCCTGTTTTGCTTTGGGCTGACCAGAAGCCCATGGCCCCATCTCCAATAGCCAATTGCGGAGCAGTCATCCCTCTGGATTTCATATTCAGTAATAGCTCTCGCCAGCTCTGGGTCGATTCACGTACTCCGTCTTCAATGCCCAGAAACTGTTTCTGACCTCGTTCATTTACGCCAATGATCACCAATGCACACAATTTCGTCTGTTCCGCACGCAGACCACTGTAAACGCCATCTGCCCAGATATACACCCAACGGTCTCTGGACAAATCACGCTGACAGAAGGTCGCATATTCCTCTGACCACACCTGCTTGAGACGGGACACCGTACTCACTGACAGCCCTGCTGCATCCGGGCCAACCAGTACTTTTAGCGCCTCACCCATTTCACCACTTGAAACCCCTTTCAAATACAACCACGGCAATGCGGCTTCCAGCGACTTCGTCTTGTGAATGTAGGGCGGCACCAGGGCAGAATGAAACGTGACCGCTTCATCGGTTCTTGAGCACACTTTCGGTATACGCACCGTCACCGGACCGATCCCGGTTTGTATTTTACGTTCCGGTTGATAACCATTGCGCACAACAACAGCCTTGCCTTCCTGTGTTTGCTGACCATGGGATTGATCAATCAGCTCCGATAACTCGGCCTCTACGGCTGACCGGATCAGCTGCTGAGCCCCGTCTCGCAAAAGGTCAGTTAACTAATCTTTAAAAGACCCTCGGTATTCTTGTTCATGAGTGGCGTATCCTCGTATGATTAAAGTGAGTGTTTGGTAACTTCAAATTAATCAGATACGCCGCTTTTCTTCAACCTCCCATACACCACTTTCGATCATAGCTCCGAAGTTCGTGATTGGGACTAAGTTTCGAGTTAAATCACTAGTTAAGAAGCTTCTGAATCAGTTCGGGCGAATCAAGTTGAGAGATAAAATAAGCAAGATCTAGGCGCGAAAAGCCCGTCTCTGTTTTTAGGGGCAACAAAGAGCTTGCTTATTTTAGGCTCACGTTGATTGGTCATGACTTGTTCAGGGGTTCTCTTATTAACCTTTGTCTTTAGCAATTGCTAGTGTTGATGAAAATGAATTACCTAGCTGCCTGTCTCCGCTAGAGCTATTGCAGCAAACCTAGGATTCGATTCGTTCTCTATAACGACGACCTAGGGGCTACCTCATAGGCTGACCATATTGTCAGATCGTAGGAATCTATATCTATCGATAGTAGTTCGTAACCGTCGGGGTTTTTTGTCCCACCTAGTAATTTGTCTAAACTATTTTCCGGTTTTTTTTCAAAAAACTCAACCATCGCTTGAAGGGGTTCAATCTTTGGATACTGCTCAGCGGCCGCTATTAAGTCTGTAAACTTTCTGTGTCGCCTTAGACACATAAAATATACACTACGCTCCCGCCTTGTTCGACAAGGCTAAATGCATTTGAGAGATGTTTAACCTTCCAAGCCTAGTTCATCAAGCGTTGTGATAGCTGAAGCCACATCAAGTTTCATCGGATTCGTGAAAACAAGGCGAGCAGAAAAGAGAGTCTAGCGTTTAGGGTTATGAGGCCTTTGTTCGCGGTGGTTTGTTTTCTGCCTATGGGGAAAGATAGTATAGAAGATAACCTTGATATCAAACCATGGGCTCCAGTCCCTTATGTACTCAACATCATGGGAAACTCTGCCGACTAAATCCGTGTTCCCTCGGAATCCATTGACCTGGGCCCAGCCGGTAATACCAGCATTAACGCAATGTCGAAGCGCATAACAATGAAAGCGTTTTTCAAATTTGCTGACGAAGAAAGGGCGTTCTGGCCTCGGCCCCACCACGGACATATCCCCTTTTAGTACGTTAAAAAACTGAGGCAGCTCATCCATACTAGTTCGACGTAAAAAGGCCCCGAACGACGTTGAGCGTATCTCGTTGCTTTTTGACCAAACAGGTCCATTCGACTCAGCATTGACCGGCATAGTCCTAAATTTGTAAATTGAGAATGGCCGCTTCCCTTGGGTGAGACGTGTTTGTTTGTAAATAATCGGTCCGGGAGAACTTAACTTGACGGCGATGGCAATAGCACCTAAAAATGGCGCCAGCATCGTTAGCGCAACAACCGCGAATAGTTTGTCGAAGTAGGTCTTCACTATATTCTCGCTGAAAGAGAGTGGGTATGGCGTTAGATGAGTAATGATGATGCCGCTAGGTGGAGATGTTGTTTTAAGTGAAAGGTGCTTTATCTGTTGACCACCCCCATCGATTTCAGAAACCAAGGACATGATAGATGCATCACAGGCTCTGACGCCAAAAAACCAAATTTCGTCAATAGAATGCGACTTAAGCCTATTTCTGATTTCACGGACCAACTCATTATCTGATTTTGCCCCGTAGGTATCTAGGATCTCAGTGTTGTGGTCTTTCAATCCAAACAATGAAATCACCGGAGTGGCAGTCCCAGATCCTATGATTAGTATTTTCGCATCGGCAGCAATAGCGTATTTTTGTTTAACTGAAAAATGAACTAGGAGCATTTTGGCAACGCAAGAGATCGTTCCAAACATCATAATGTTAGGCCCGTTCCATAACTTACCGGCATCTACTATCTGATTCAAAAGAAAAACGCCACCGCAGGCCAGGGCCGTTGCACCACTGGCTTTAAAGAATTGCGCCACGGGGGAGTGACTGTGTTTATCGAAGGCTATACCAATGGCCAAGTGGCAAACCAACATCATTGTTATGATGGAAGCAGCCCATAAAAAAGACCCCACATGGGTTGAGTCAGCGGAGAAAATAGCCCCATATACCCATAATCCAGTCAAAAGTGCTGTATCGATGAATAAAAACACAATCAGAAAAGAGGATAATTCGCTACGTGAGCGCTTCAACAGCATGGGTTATTTTCTTTGAGGTTGTTCATGGCAATAATGTACCGTCAGTGACTATATTGCACACGGAATAAGAAGATCAGTACAGATAATGGGATTACGATTTAAGCAGGAGTCGTTAACTTTGAGTTGCTTAAGTTGGTGTTGTATTGTTCCCGAAAAATAGCAATTCCTCATCATATTTTAAGACACCTCTCCTTGGTTTGAAAACCCTTTTATCTGGGTTAAAGTTTATAAGGATACAACATCATCCCAATCTTCAACAAGCTATCTTGATCCCAGTTCGTGTCGCTTAGCGTGTTGCGGTCTACGGGGTACTGCCATATTCGGGCGCTTCCAGAGGCCGTTTCTTTCTGGAGTGTTTTTTGTCTAGTCGTTTATGATTTTGGTTATAGTGGTAGTTTGCAACGATCCCCACGAACACCCAAAATACGACGGCAACACCGGGAATATGGAGATTAAAGTCCCCCAAGCTATGGATTGCGATTGCCCCCGCACCCGACACTGCGCCAATTTGAGGCCGATTCAACGGAAAAGAGTGTGTGTGTCTCCCCAAGTTAAGGGCTGCAGCGATAATCAAAGCACCGCCGACTAGACCGTAATCCAGAAAAAATTCTAGAAGATCACTGTGGGCGTAGTCGAAAAGCGGCTTCGATGCAGAAGGTTGTATCGTTCGATAAAAATCAATAAAAGTATCAGCACCAATTCCGGTTAGCCATATCGTCCAAGGCAAGGACAAAACTGCTTCCCAGACATGTTGTCGCCCGATGGTGCCGGCATAAATGAAGCGGGTGATCAATAGCTCCAGACCGAACCAGAGTATACCGATTAGGGCAATACTTAAAACGATAATACCGAGGCTCCCAAATGACGGTGAGTTTTGACTACGGTAGTACCGTCGAGTCAGCACAGACCAGCAAATTACGCCACACAGCGCGCTAACAATGCCCAGTCTTGACTGACTGCTTAAGATGGCTAAGCCAAACGACAGGGACAGCATGATGGCAACAAGATAACCGTAAACCGGCGACGAGATGTGCCTAGTGCTTCTATCTGGTTGTGAGCTAAATAAGATGGTGACTAATGACAGCATCATTGGCCAGACCAGTTCCAAGTATCCTGAAAAATGGTTTCGGTTGACAAAGGTTCCAGTGGCGACGCTCCGATAATGCTCTTTTGGCCAGATACCAAGGATGGTTTCCTGTCCCAAAGAGAAGACAACGGATCCGTATATCGCTTGAAAAACTCCTACTCCGACGATGGTGAGGACTAGGGTTCGAAGCTCCAAAGGAGATAAGCGCGCCACCAGCCATACGACCATAAAATAAACGGTGAACATGGACCAGTGGCTGAGCGTTGCCAAGGGAAATGAGGAAATCGTTCGGTAGTTGCAATCCAACCACTCAAAGCAGCCGTAGGTTGGCGTATCAAGTAAGGCACCGACACCAGGTATGATTTGTATGATAATCAGAAAAGTAACGGTTCCCCATAGGATGAGCCAAGGCCCCATTCGATATTGTTTCTCGAAATGGTCTCGGTAAATGGAGGGCCAGTTAGCAAGAAACAAAGCAAAAATGATGGTCGTCGCAACCATTCTCGCCCACTCAGTATTCCCGCCTTTCGATAGCGGTAAAAACAGGCAGACTAAGCAAAGTCCATATAGAGTGATTTTGTTGATCAACAGACTATCAGCAGTGGTTTCGATCCTAAAAGCAAAGGTATATGCAACCTATTCATTCGGTGTTAGCGTTTTCCGATTAAGGTACTAATACATTTGATTTGATAGTGATATGTTTGGAAAGGAACATTCATCCAGTGTACTAGTTTCCCCTCCCAGATGGTCTTCCCGTCAATCAGTATACTCATGGGAGTTATCCTTCAATACATCTCCCTTAAGGATGGGTGCGTTAAGTATTATATTTTACTAACCGCTCGTCAAGGTGAATTTTCAGCGATTCTAGATCATCGTGAATGTTTTCGTGAAATGCCATTTAATGTAAGAAATCTCAATATAACTGGCGTGCTTGAAAGTGCGTTGTTAAACACAGGCCCGAGATACTCTTTTATAGACATAAACGGCACTTGCTCACCTATTTTTTCCTGCCTTTTCTTACCTTCTCGACGTTATGCCAAGATCTCATTCAGATCATTTTATGGAGCCTCTCTCAAAAACCCCGTCGCTTGTAGTATCCTTTTTGGCGTACTCAACATCATTGGCTGAAGGGCAGTATGGACAGTACCTAGGCTCGATTGTAAGCGACCGCGGATAACATAGCATTGATTTTTTCCTAGTTTTACTTTACAAACAATTTCGACTCAATCAATGATTAGATTGAAGATAGACAATTACCTGCTCTATCGAAGCCCAACGCTTCAACCATTTCTTCATGAGATCGTTAAGGCAGCTCATTTCATGAGCCGCCTTCGCTAATTGGAATGGTTTGGGTTACTATTAATCATCCTCTGGATATTGCAAATATGAGGTATGTGTTCATCCTCAGTGGGCTCGGATCAACCTACTGCGGTTTTAGATTGGGGAACCGACGCTGATCTAAACGACGGCGATAACCAAACTTCGGAATATGTTTGAGGCGGCGGATTCGCTGTGACTGTGTATGAAAAACCAGGATTATCAACGGCGCATAGCGTTACAACGGCAATTTTTTTTGAATCGGACGAGACAAAAACCTAGCGCAGCTTGGGTATGGCGCGCGATGATTATCGTCGGTTGCCTATTGACCCCTCTTGGCTTCGCGAGCGATTTACCGGATTTTGCCACGGTGTTCGAAAAAGGCAGTCCATCTGTCGCGACCCTCATTGTCTCCAAACACTTTCAGCAGAATGAAGGAGCTACGGCCCTGCCAGATGTTAGCGACGACAGTGACTTGAAAAACTTTTTTCATAAGCATTTTGGTGAAGCGGCTCAGCGCTCTACATTCTTTGGCTCCGCTTTCGTTGCAGATGCAGACGGGTATTTATTCACCTCCGCCCATCTTGTTACTGATGCCGCTAAGATTTGGATCGTTCTCGAAGGAAAAAAGCGGTATCGGGCCAAACTGATAATTGACGATTCGGACAATGATATCGCGTTGCTAAAGATTAAGGCTAAAACCCTGCCTGTACCCCGTTTTGGGAAGTCGTCTTCGCTTCGGGTTGGTGAGTGGGTAATGGCAATTGGCTCACCCTTTGGTTTCGAGAAATCCGCGTCTCAAGGAATTATCAGCGGCCTAAATCGAAAGCTACACAATAAAGAATAAAGTACGTTTTATTCAAACAGACGTCGCCATTAACCCCGGAAACTCAGGAGGGCCATTGTTCAACGCTGCTGGAGAGGTGATAGGTATTCACTCTCAGATATACACGCGTTCAGGCAGCTATCAAGGCATCTCTTTCTCGGTCCCCATCGAAAACGCGCTGCAGCTACTTCATCAATGAAAGCGCCCACAGGCTGAATGGTATAGTGAGCTAAGAGACTTGGGGAACAAAGAATTTGTGATCGAAATCAACTAACCACAGTTGATTGATCTTGAGCTAAATTCGGCTTGCAAGAATCATCGCCAGGGCGGCCATACATACAACTAAACGATGAAAACCTCGGATTGGAAAGCTGGGGTGCAAGATACAGCGTTTGAACACCCTAGTGTTTTGTTGCCAAGCATGATGCGAGAGCGGCCCCAAGGTCATACATCAGCTTAAACCACAGATCACTACCCCGTTCGATACCGATACCGATGGGATCAAGTTCAGACGTTATTACATTATTATTTTCATCCAGTATAGTGATTGCGGAAGACTTAAACTGCGGCTCACGAAAAATACAAACAGATTGATTGTCATCATTTATTTTCTCGATCAGTTGCCTCAAATTTCTCAGCGTTTTCGCACTCGGAGCTCTATCTGGGCTAATTGCCACAACACCAGCAGGGCGAAGATCAAACTCGGCTTCTAGGTATTGATAGGCATCATGAAACACCAGATAGTCTTTTTTTCTCACGTGAGCGAACTGATCCTTCAGATCTCGTTTTAAACGATCAATCCTCTGATACGCTAAATCCATGTTTCTTTTATAAGCGGCCTTGTTTTCGACATCCATTTCTTTTAGCTGTTTCCCAACGACTTCGATGATGGATTTCGCATTATCCGTGGAAAGCCAAATGTGTCCATCCACACTGAGCGAACCATGCCCACCCTCTGAGTGATTTTCTGAATCATCACTTTCATGGGAATGCGAGCCCTCATCCCAAATACCACCTCTTCGAGAAGGCAAGCGGGTTATCTGGGGGTTGTCAATTAACGTCATAATGATTGCCTCATTCTCCACTTGTTGGACTGCTCTGGATAGAGAAGATTCATGGACAGGACCAACCCAAACAACTAGGTCAGATTCTGCGATTTTTCTAATCGTGGATGGCAACAGCGACTGGTGATGAGGGGATTGTCCAGACGCCATTAGCAACGTCGGTTCACCCACGCCTTTCATGACCAAGCTAACCAAGGAGTGCAGTGGCAATGTGGACACAGAGACCACAGGAGCAGCGAAAAGCCTTCCCTGCCCCCAAAGTAGTAACGCCATTGCAACCAGAATCATGCATTGCTTTCTTATTTTCACACTACTCATGTCCGCCACCACCACAGGCCTCTAACACTCAATTGCTTGATCATTGTGCATGCACTCAATGGAATTATGTTTTCAAATAGACAAAATGGGTGAATACACATAGAACGGGAGAATATATTGATTAACAAAAGCTACTCGACAATGAATAATTCACCAAGTACCGGAGCTAAAACCAAGTCGATTCAAACAGTCAAAAACATTGACCTGCCCCTCTTTACGTAGCCTACACATAACCTAAAGGGATCGTCGATAGAAGCAAATATCGAAAGAAGAATTGTCGAAAATAGCTATCTGTTATATTATAACATTCCATAATAATAATCGAATGACAAAATTGCCTCATCGCTCCTCCGAGTTTCAGGATATCAAACACAATCACAAAATTTGTGTCGCGAAGGCACTGAGCCGAGCGAAGGAAGTGTGCCACAAAAACTCAGTACGTTTCACCGACCAGCGACGGAGAGTGCTGGAAATTATTTGGCATAGCCATAAACCCATTTTGGCTTACGACATATTAAGAAAATTACGTCAAGAAAAAGATAATGCAGAGCCTCCGACAGTATATCGAGCGCTCGATTTTCTACTCAACAATCACTTGATCCATCGGATTGAATCATTGAATGCTTACATTGGATGCGACTATTCCGGCGAACAGCACATTAGTCAATTCCTGATTTGTGTAGCATGCAAACAGATCACTGAAATGGAAGACGAAGAAGTGGCTCTCCTAATTACCCAGAAAGCATTAGACAACGGTCTACAAGCGAAACACCAAACCGTTGAAGTAATGGGCCTTTGCCCAAATTGCCGATAGTAACTAGTCGATAACAAGATCAATACGAATGGGCAGTTTAAGTGATCATCACGTAATGGATTCAGAACATAAAAATGCCCCCCCCCTTCTCAGCCTACACGGAATCAGTGTACAAAGGCAGTCGGGGTTTCTCATTGAGAATATCACCCTGACCGTTCAACAAGGTGAAATACTCACTGTTGTCGGCCCGAACGGGGCGGGTAAAAGCACATTAGTCAAAGTTTCCCTAGGGTTGATTGAGCCAGATACTGGCCATGTAGAAACAACTCCCAACTTGAAAATCGGCTACGTACCACAAAATGTGGACATAGACGAAACCTTCCCCATTACCGTGGGGCGTTTCCTCCAGCTAAATGACAAACACTCTCACTATGAACTGCTTAGAATCCTTGAGCAGGTCAATGCCGAAAACTTAATCTACTCTCCGCTTCAAGCTATATCAGGCGGGGAACTCAGACGGGTTTTACTTGCTCGAGCATTGCTCAAAAAGCCCGAATTATTAATCCTCGATGAACCCACAGCAGGTGTTGACGTCTCGGGGCAAGCAGAAATATTCACACTCATTCAGGCTATTCGAGATCAGCAGAACTGCGGCATTTTGTTAATCTCTCATGATCTCCATATTGTGATGGCCGGAACGGATAAAGTTGTCTGTCTCAATCGTCATCTTTGCTGTAGCGGAACCCCTGAACACGTCCAACAACACCCAGAATTCATCGCCCTATTTGGTCAATCTCACGCCACTAAGTTTGCCATATATGCCCATCATCATGATCATTCCCATGATTCACGGGGTCGCATTTTGCATAGCCATGAAATCGACAATGGGGATGATGGGGAAAACCATGGATGATTTTCTGATTAGAGCGCTGATTGGCGGCATTGGTGTTGCGATCATAAGCGGCCCTTTAGGCTGCCTAGTGGTCTGGCAACGGATGACCTACTTTGGTGCGGCCTTGTCCCATGCTGCCCTACTTGGGGTAGCGCTAGGTTTTTTCCTCGAGATCAATCCAGCACTTTCAATTTTGTTGGTATCCATTCTAGTTTCATGTCTACTGCTACTCATGGAACGCTATCACCAGCTCGCCTCCGATACTACACTAGGGATTCTAGCCCACGGCGCATTGGCAATCGGTGTCATCATACTTGGACTGATGCCAACGTTACGGATCGACTTAATGAGTTATCTTTTTGGCGACATATTGACCATTGACTGGAAAGACGTTATTTGGATTTACCTGGGAGGTGTCACCATTATGTTGATACTAGCTTTGATATGGAGACCTCTTCTCTCTCTTATTATTCAAAAAGAATTGGCGCTAGTTGATGGTATCAAAGAAACTCGGATACGCGTGGCTTTTCTGTTTTTATTGAGCATCAGTATTGCAGTGTCCATGCAAGTGGTAGGCATTTTGTTGATTGTTTCACTGCTAATTATTCCGGCGGCGGCGGCGAGAAGATTTTCAACCTCCCCTGAACAAATGGCTATATTTTCGATAGTAGTCGGTGTGACATCTGTCGTTCTTGGACTGTGGATGTCACTTGGTTTCGACACCCCAGCAGGACCTTCAATGGTTTTTTCCGCTAGCGTCATATTTGGATTTTCTTTCTTAGCCAAAAAGCGAAATTAAGGTCACCTCATGATTCATTCACATGGTTGATTCAGCAACCTCTCATAATACTCTAATAACTCATTTTCATACATTAAGGCTCACCCTGTTCGTATCGCCAATTTTCTGGCGAAGACATACAGAATCAACCCCAGAAATGCCAAGCTGATAACAATACAAAGCACCAGATCATATCCTCCTAGAGACCACAGCAACGCCCCAAAGTAAGGAGCGGATGCGGCGCCTGACAGATACACCATTGCTAAAAAGCCAGACTTAGAACCAAAGCTCTCCTCACCCAAAATTGCCCTGGCCGTCAACGGTCTGATAATACTGATCGTTCCATACCCCGCTCCAAACAAAAACACAAACCCAAGCAATAACATTGGCATAGAGGATGCACCGAGCAACAATAGATTCGCACACCCCATCGCGATGAAACCAGCTAATGCAACTCCATGGAGCGAGACCAATGGTAGTGTAATCTGAGGTCTGTAATTTAGCTTTCTATTGCAGCTTCGCTATTGGCTTTGGCGGAGTGAACGTAGAGAGCGAAGCCAAAGCCGGTTTTTCAGGCTTTAGTATTGAATGTTGAGCCA
>WLWI01004605.1_pt1 | contig 11627 bp, 5 predicted proteins | sample 6701501 | NCBI WGS metagenome assembly WLWI01 (sample SAMN12718690, study PRJNA515312) | sponge metagenome | isolation source: marine sponge | host: Mycale hentscheli | place: New Zealand: South Island, Marlborough, Capsize Point | collected 2014-11-01
TTTTGGGGGGTGACGACCCGTGTACGCGCATGAGCAAGGAAAGATTCCAGTTTCACCCGATACTTCCCATCCAAGGTTTCCAGGAAACTTCGTTACGTTCAATCACAAAATATTCCTGAACCGGGTGTTCCTTCCCCGCGTAGCGGTTTGGGTTGGTAAAGGGTCTGGCTACGCGAGACTCGACTACCAAAAAGGTACGGAACGGGGTATGCTCAGGAGTAAAATGAACTTTTGGCGGGTTATAATTTTGGCGGGCTTTCTAAAATGGGCGTTCCAAGAGGGCATTGAAAATGGACATCGTTGGATGCAGTCTATGTCTAGCCTTTCTTTTTCAATTACTTTATGCAAGTAAGTCGACTAGATGCCAATGCAACATATTGAGCTAGCGGGAGTCTCAATAATTACCAATCTCCGGGGTTTTGTGTGGGCGTTGCAGATTGTATTTTCAGGTCCTTTGCCACGCCCCCATTTTCCACCCACGTAGCGGGTAAAGTGGCTACGTTAGACTAGTACATAAACTTGTTGACAGCATAGGTAAAGTCGAAGAATATTTAATTTGCATTGTATTTGAGATCAATTTGCCTGTTTATGCTAAGAGGAGCATGCAGCTAATCAATTATCAGAAATAATATTCATTCATTTTATTTTATACTTAGTAAATTGTAGCTGTAACTCAGTTCTTTGTAATTAGTACTGCTAATAATTTTTCCTGTTGATATTATAATTCTTTGATTTCATATTAATGTTAATTATCACCATACTTTACAGCTAATTGTCAGCAAGTAAGACTCTCTTCGTCAATGACAGGGGATGCCATTTGTGAAAATCACCACTTAGTGTTCTACTGCAACTCTACTGGGACAGCGTCTTCTCTCTTCTGGTTTCTTGACACCAACAGAATACACACCCAGCGTAGAACTGATGTAGAAACCACTAGTGTTAACATGGAGTCTGGGACTTATGCTGCTCTCTTTAGAAACACTACTGGCATTGGTGAACTGGAATCAGAATTGATATTCACGAGGCTTCCAACCGCCAACACTTTTGAAGTAATATGTTCCTTTGGAGGACAAGACGTGTCCAAAACTGTATCAATATTGAGTAAGTTTATCTGCATTATATCCGCTATTAAAGTCAATATTCAATAACTTTGTATACTTATAAGTTATAGCCCATACTACACTTCAATCTTGATATAGTCGAAGAATATTTGGTCAAAGTCAACATAAAACTGTTGACCAGTAAGAAATTATCAAGAATAAGAAAAAAAAAGCCTGTATACACATAAACCATAATTTTACCGTAGCAGCCTGAGTCCACATGCACCTTCGACTTATTATATTGATCCACAATATTAAAGTACATCAGTATGATGATAGAGAATGTATCTTTAATCTAAACTACAAACAATATTATTGCTATACTGAGAGGCCTGAGCTTAACAAGTCTGGTAACCATTAACAATTGGTGTCTGATGTCTGATAGCTGATGAAGTGTATGAAATGATTTATAAAAAAAAATGAACCAATTTAGAATTTTTATTTTGCAGTTCATTGCTATTCAATGAAATAATAATTATATAAATATATATTATTCTATAGTAGAATATCATGAGTCTATTAGTGTAGAATTTATGTGAGTGCCACATCATGGGCGTAAATACAACCAATCAGATGAGTGATATTCTGCAGTATCCATTGAAAAATTTGTTTATTATGTAATACTCATGCTTTAATACCATAGCAACAAGTTTCTTGTGCAACAAACACTTGTATATCCTGGGGGGTGGGGGGATGTAATAACCCAACATGAAAATTATGAACACTGGTGATATCTGAAATATTGCCTTAAGCCATATCCTGTATACTTTAATGCATTTCTTGTGTGGCAACAGCTATTAGGCCTTGTTCAGTACATAATAATTATAAATATCAATATACGGTCTTGTATTTCTGGATATGTGTAACTTAAACACTATAAGTTAGTCGTACAAATAATTAGTTTTCTATTAAACACTATAACTAGTGATGTGCTTGAGCACAAATGGTGAGCGAGCCTAAAGACTATACTATTTTTATATGAATGATTTTGACTTCTAACACTGAAGCTACTGAAAATAAGGTCCAGTTTTTAAATTTCGCATACATGGTAAAGGGATTTCAGTGCCATAGTAACAACTCTCTGCAACTGCTTAAATTGAAGGAAAAAAAAACAACAACAAAACAATACTCATTATTTAAATGTTTTCTTTGTGATATTCTTTAGTGGCTGTAACACACAATGCTTAGACACAACTGGACATGCACCTACACAGACTTACCTTCGTGGTAGTCTAGTGGACAATGTATTTTCAAGTAAATACTGTTGCGCACGGCTTATAACCATGACAAAGAGCGCATTACCAGCGCCACTGACTCGAATAGAAATGGAAGTCCCTTAAATATTCACATTTTAACTGCACCCGCAAAACAATTCAAAACGGTAAACAATTCAATTTCTAGGGTGATACGGGGTACTGATCGATAAACCGGAGGATTCTGTTTAGTGCAATTTGGGACGGGGTCGACCACATAACTAGCACAAGGTCAAAGTACAAAATTATTACGTACATCCAAACTTATATAAATAAACAAACATCCCCAATTTTCAATTGTGTTACCCCTGTTAGTGTCTCGCTCGCTCGCCAATTAATTATTTTGAAACAGTAATGAAAGTATGATTAGGCTCACAAAATGTATAGAATAATATTTGATCAATTATTAAGATTATATGTACATTTTAGTCATGTATGTGCAGTATTTTTTTTTGTTATTGATGAAGTGATACTTTATATCCCTAATTTAACTGGTTTGTTTTTCAGGAGAAACCCTTCCTGTTGTTGAAATGCACAAAAAGTATTTTGTAGCTCCTAACGTAATGAATATATCTTGGACACACCCCACTCCAGAAATGGTTCAATATTATGAACTGATCATTGACAATAATACAATTGCTAAAGTGAGGAAGACTGAAGAAATATTGATACTGGATAATAATTGTTCAGTTATACTCACTATTATTCCAATTGATATTTGTGATATTCATGGAACACCAAAGATGGTGCCCATATGTTGTTCTCCTTCGAATGGTAAGTAAGAGCATAAATACCATGTTTTTTTGTAAACTATTCTTAATTCTTTATTGTCGAAGGCATAGTATGAACAAATTCTGTAATTTTTCCTAATAATCTCATGTCTAGTTTAACAATATGCTTTGACATCTCCACAAATTTTATCAGCAACAATTTATATTAAGCAAAAATTTGAAAAAAGTAGGAAAATCTTTTTTTTTAATGTAAGTAGTACCAAAGAGGAGTAAGCAACCAAATTTCCAAGGATGATAGGGATAAAGATCGATAAACTAACAATCAATAAACTAACAGTTTTTGTTTAAGCTAATCGCATTTCCAAGGTACGTTCCATTAGTCAGAGTGTGATAAGGTGAAATATTTCACTAGCAGGCTAATTTATTTTCATGAGCCAAAGGTAAGCAAAAATACAGCCTGAGAGTGAAATATCTAGCCATATCACTCTGATGAGTGTAATAGTGGCTTATTTCACACTAGATATCTTCACTGAAGTGGTTTGTGGCTTATTTCACACTAGATATCTTCACTGAAGTGGTTTGTTGGTAACTCTAGGTGTAAAATTGGCCGTTAAACTCACTATTATAAGTCTCCTAACCCTGATGATATTTAGCAGCTGCTCTAAATTAGCTGGGTTGGCATAAAAAACCTGAAAACTGATGGCCAGGTCAGGCTATAACTACTCTGGTAATGGGTTTGCACAATAAAGCCATGAAATGACATTATGCGATAACATGAGTTATCTCACTGGTCACTTACCTAAAGATAACATTGTGAAGATAGTTAGGGTGGAATAAATAGCATTAAGTTTTATTCTAGTGTCTTCACTATTGGACTTTGGATTTTCAAGTAAGAACTAATCTATTACTTAAGGCATATAGCTATGACGAACAGCATGTTGACAAGTAAACTTGCCACAACCGCAAATAAATGAACTCGTCTAACTTTGGAAGACCTGACTGTGAACCTCTGGGGGTGGAAACGCATTGATCTCTTTGAACTTTGCCTATTATATATATACCAGAATCTCGAATTGAGACCCGTTTGTGATAGTCTCGCTTCGCTCTCCCAATTACAATTCTCTTCTCACTACTCTAACTTATGTTTTAAATACATATTACTTGTAATTGTGATAAACATTTTTCTTCCAGAAAGCTCATGTTCAGCAACACCAACTCAACAAGCAGACGCTGCGGGTTCAAAAAGCATTATGACTCAACAAGCAGATGCTGGGAGTTCAAAGAACATTATAGCTCTAATCAGACTGACAAGTGTTCAACTTGCTTTTACGTTCTTTTTTATTCTTTTATACAGTATCGTAGAACTATGGAAGGTAAGGCAATGAAAAATATTATTAAGATTGATTTGTTAGTAGGTATGCATAACACTTACATGAAATATTATATTCTAGTAATATTCATATATTATAGCTACAATAATATTAATATGGAATATAAAAAAATGGTATGCAAATATACAAAATTGTAGCTACTGAATACTGTTGAATCATGTAATCTTATAATATGTGTACTTTATACTAATAACATAAATTTCAAAACTCATTTAAATAATAATACATATACATATCTTTCATGATAATGGTATTGAGGCAACACAATTACAATCATGTGTTATTTATTTTAAGTTATCTAATGAGGCAATCGTAGTCACTTTATAAAGTGGCCCTGGTCCCTGTTCATTCTTGAATCCAGTGTATTTTGTCCCAGGATTCCAATGCACAGCATTTTTTTCCTTCTTTGCAAATAGGCAAAACCTTGAATTTCTTTCACTTACAATAATTGTGACATTTTTGTTTGTGTTTGTTGTTGTTTTTTAGTTTATTCCATGCTCTGTAACTACTGCAGACACTTGAAATCCTTTTTTTATGCACATTGATATTTTTTTCCTAATAAAACAGTCCAACATAATATACGTCTTCACAACTAGGACACGAAATCCCATACATTACACCATGTTATGTTTTAAACAATTAATGTTATCCTTGGATACACTACTAATTAATTTTATTGAAGTCTGGTACAAGTGGTTGGAAGCACATTCTGATAATATTAGGGTTTTTTTTACATGAAATTGTCAGAGTGGCAATAATGTCCTAAAGATAAGCTATTGTTAGTATGAGACTTCCTGAACATCTTAGTTGTTATAATAGAGATAATATTATGATAGTAGATAGTAAGTAAAATGTCAGCAGCATTAGAGAATACCAAGTGTTTCAGTTTAGGGAATTAAACTCTTTACTACATGCAGAATCTTGAGTAGAATTTGTAACTTGTTTAATTATCATTAAGCACGTAGATTGCAAAGGTTCATATCAAACTTAATGCTTTTTTCTATTTCATATAATATTATTGTAATCACAGCCCTTTTCTTTTATTTTTTTAAAGACAATTTGGATCAGCATTTAACTGACTGTGCAGTCCAAGTATGTCTCTTTTTATTACAGGCTAATCTACAACTTTTCATTTTTAAATAATACCATTTATAATCAATTTTACATTAATAATGAGTCCAGCTAGTTCTATTTGACAAGCTATGTAAATGATCAAATGAATTTTTTTTTAGAACTCGTCTTCAAAAAAACTTTACCTTACAAATGTAGTAAAGAATAAAAAGTATCAATTAATTAAAAGATAAATTAAAATATAATTCAAAATGATACAATTATAATATTATTACATTCATAGTTAATCCTATACAGTTCCTATTATGGAAATTAACATAAATATTTCTAAGGCATTGTATTTATTATGCATTTTGTATTTTTTTTCAGCAGAGGAATTGTTTCAAACGCAGTAAATGTTTCAATCAAAATGTAAGATCAAATTTTTGTAATGGTTAATACTATTGTGAAAACACATGTGTAGCTAGTTTATTTAAATAGATTATTTAAATTAAGATTAAAATACAATAATATGTGATTCCTAATTTGTTAATTGGATTATCTTAATGTGGATTTGGTATTTTGCTCACTAAAATGTCCACCTAAGCATATTTTACAGTTACATGGTATCCCACAGTGTAGATTATTCTGTGCATAAGTATTTCACTTTCATTTTAATTATAGTTACAACCACATAATGTTTTATTTCAACACACATTTCTAAATTCTAGCTCAGTACTACCCTTGTAAAATATATGACATTTTTTTCTCCATGGTTATAAACATAAACATGACTTCCCAAAACATAAAAAAATAGTTTTGTCTTACTTCCTTCCTTCAATTTTTTTTGTTTTAGCTGCTTTCTGGGTTTCTAATATGCAGTATATAACACATTATTATTGGTGTAAAAGGGGGTGATTAGATTTATACTTCTGAATGTGTAGCACTTCTTTAATCATAATATTGCTTAATATACCATCTTGCATAGTTGAAACAGTTTATGCCTGTTTCTTTTAAATGTCATAGATGAGTATACACACTGTGCCATCAACATTATAGTGGAAAATTGATTATCCAAACGTCAATTAACAGAACAAAAAAAGTACTGTGTGTGCATACATCGGGTATTAATTCGGTCACTTATTTGTTGCCCAAGCGGCAACTTTTGAGGTAGCTAGTTGTTGAAGAATTGCAAACGAATGGAAAATTATTTCTATCGAGATTAAGCCAGGATTTCTTAAGAAGTTGAAGAAGGGTGGAGCTATTGATACTGTTTTATTTAAATAGAATTAATGCTGACATAAAGGAAAACAAGGAAAAGGGAGAAATTTTCGCTTTCACAATGAATAGTACTATTGGGTTTCTAATATGTATAGCAGCAAGTGTTTTTTTCAATTTTTTTTTGCATTTAATTCGATTACATGAACAATTAAATTTTACGAAGGCCCCAGTCCCAAATAGTTCAAATAATCGGCATTCCCCTGTAATTTATCCTTAGAAGCAGGAGAACCATGCCCAAACTCAACCATTGAAGTTTGCATTATGACCAATAATTGGTCATAATGCAAACTTCAAGACTTACCTAATAATCATGAATGGGATTTGTTGAAATAATATGGCCATGTGTTCCTCAGTTTCTACAGTTGGTTTATCATAGTGGGTTCTTCTTAATCACTACATTTGTCTGTCTGTAATATTGGAGACTTACATGCTTTGGTATAATTATGAGTCTTTCTTGTGTGTCAAAGTCTGCAGATAAGAAGACGCCAACAGAATCTGGGGATATTGCTGCTGTAAGTTTAAATTTCTGTCCAATGTTCAAAAATATAAAACAGTACATCTCCTTGGTATTATGTATTTTTAGACACCAAAGTCAGAAGAAATCTTACTGAAAATACAATCTGAAACTATGCCAGCAGTAAAACAAAATGCAATGGTAGATATAACTAAATCAGATACACATTATAAAATATAATATAATACTATGTACATTTTACATTATCTAATCAATTCATTTAGTAAAATTATTTGTATAAATATTAATGTAATGAAAGTCACCATCAATTAGATTTTTATAAATAGAATTATGGAAAAAAAAACTTTATATTCCCAAAATTTATATTTTTGTGTCTACTGAAAATTAAAATCTCACAATGTTTTGTTATATTATTGTTTACTTAAGTATCTAAATGTAATTATCTCACATAATAGAAAACTATTTATTAGTATAACACTTCAGAATTTCTTTCTCAGCTTTCTTTTACTCGTTACACGTATTTTCTCTCTTTCACAGGCTTTTTTAAACAATACAGAATTAAAAATATTTGATAGCCACCTGGAACCGAACCCAGGACCGCTTGCTTACGCTCTAGCGCTTATAATTTTTGTAGTAAGGATCTTCAAATAGATCTTGTAACAGTGTAGTAATTCTCTTCAACAATTCCAGGTGCCACGAAGTGACCATACATAATTCCTGACTGAGGCTGCATAATGATCAAAAGCTGATGGAATCCATTTCACACCTTCTTGTAAAGCCTGTGAATACTCTCACCAAGAAAAGGAAATTCTGTTGAAGTGTCTGACACAGCTGCATAGTTTACACTCTTGATCCTAAATTCATCAGTACACTGAGTGTATTTCCGTTTTGTTCCTTATCAAGTATAAAAACGGCTTTAATAGCAGCAATATTTGTCTTAGTCACAACCTCTCACAGCTTCACAAATGTCATATACTAACTAGACAGTGCTCATGGGAAATTGCTGCCAGAAAAGATACACTTATTATATTATATATATTATTTTAAATAGTACGTTTAAATCACACTTATAATTGTTCACAATTTTAATTAAGCTGAGAAATTTCCAGAAGTACCCTGATAAAAATTATAGATTTTTGTCAAAATATGGCCAGTAAAGCTATGTATTTTATTGACAATGTTGTTCATTGTATCCAAATATTATATAGTGAGACTAAAAATTGTTGCATGATCACATTGTCATTGATATCATTACATGATTTCTTATAGGCATCCAAGTCTGTTGAAGAACAAGCTGATACTTCTTCTGTAAGCACTCATATAAGTTATACAGCTATGTTTATTTAGTGAAACTAAATTTTTATATGATCACATTGTTATTGATATCAATACATTTCTAGGAATCCAAGTCGGTTGAAGAACAAACTGATACTTCTTCTGTAAGCACTCATATAAATTATACAGCCATATTATTGCATTAGTGTTTTGCTTTCAAAACTAAGAATAGAGAGTGAAATTTCATAATTACTATATAGCTTGAAATTTGTCAACAGTGATTGACTAAACAGACTTACCTTTAACCTAAAGCTCTTTGTACAAGTAACAATTTCTTCTCAAATACAGTTTCCTCAGGCCTTAAACTTGTTATAGGTTTGTACTAAAATAGATAAAAACCTTACCTTGGATACCATGGCCGCAAAATGCTCCTCATTTGGCTGTGCCCTGGACTTTGATCATTTTGGGCCATAGTATCCTCAGAATGGGCCTAAACTATCACCTATTATTATATATATATATATTATATATATTTATTTATTTATTATAGTACTTTTTACATGAGTCAGAGTGTGATATTGTGAAAGATTTCATAATCAGGCAAATTTATTTTCACAAGCCAGAGGCTGAATGAAAGTAAAGCCTGAGAGTGTAATATCTTGCCAGATCACTATGACCAGTGTAATAAGTGGTTTATTCCATACTAGATATCCACTGCTGTCTAGTTAGGTAGTTAGTACTAAAGGACTGGTAACTCATGGCATAATATTGTTTGTAGGGGCTACCCACACCCCCAGCTGATATTTTAGCAGCTGCTCTAGCCCTGTAGAGTAGCTACACAGAAGAGGAAGGTAGGTGTAATAACCAAGAAAAGCGGCAAGGCTTATTGCTATAACTGCAAGGGTAATGAGCTTGCTCAGTACAGAGTGAAATAACAATGTGAAATAAGTGAGTTATTTCAAGTGTCATGTACCTAAAGATATCACTGTGAAGATTTCTAGGGTGGAATAAATGAATGAATAAATAAATATTATAAATAAATATAATATATATATATACTATTATATATATATAATCAACTCTAGGTTTTCACAATATTATTTTTAGGTAGTGATCGACCCATGAGAAACTCATGTTATCACACTGGCTTAACAGTTTTCTGGGTTTACAGATACCATTCTCTAAGTGAAAAGCTGCTAAAATATCAGCTGGGGGTGTGAAGAGCTCTTAGAGTATTTTACAACAAACTTTAAACCAAAAGTTGGGGTGTGTGTAGCCCCTAAAACTAACTTTACTTGTGAGTTACCAATCCTAGTACTAACTACAGCAGGCAGTGAAGATATCTAGTGTGGAACAAACCACTTATTACACTCTCGCAGAGTGATATGTCTAGATATTTCACTCTCTGGCTTTATTTTCACTGCCTCTGTCTCTTGAAATAAATTAGCATGCTCTTCAAGTATTTCACCATACTTATTGATATTTATGCAGCAGTGCATAAACTTGTTCTGTTATATGATTCAGCATTATTGGACTAAATAATTGATTACTTCTATGTATAATCAATTGACATTACTTGATGTAAATTCATTATACATTAACCAACAAATAATGCTTTTAGATTTTTTTGAATATATCATAATAAAACTATTGTAATCATTGGCAAGGACAATCTCTAATGGTATGGTAAGAGAATGCCAATAGTAAGTCATGTCTCAATCCTATGGGCATAAACTAGCAATATTATAGTTTAGCTATTGTGAGATAGAAATATGTTGTCTCTTTCTTTTATTTTGTATTGTATGTGTATTGTGTTATCATAATGCAGCCTGGCACAGTTATGGTGACTAAAAGTAAGACATCATTGATATTTTTATATATTAGCTATGGGTATTTGTTTTTTACTTTCAAAATTATGGCAATTTAGTCAAAAAAAGTATCTTTATAATAAGGTTAATTTATAAAAAAAAATAATGAAGAAGTACATGGCATGAATACAACTATTTACAACTATTTACGTGTTGTAATCAAAATAATATTATTTTTTTATTTATTTCAGATACGAGTGAGCAGCTACAAGTTTGATGGTGGTGTTTAAACTTCATATAGCTGTTATCGTGAAGATACATTTAGTCATTTTACTGTTTTAATAGACACATGTACAGTTAATATGCTATATTATATATTTTGGCAAACCTATGTAAAATAATTATTTATTTGAATATTATAGTTTTTGATACAAATCAAATTGAAGCTCACTGTTCAAGCACAGCTATGTTTTAGAACATATTACAGGACTGAGAAGCTGCTGGGGAGAGTCACCATGTATCACAAGCCAATTTACTATTATAAAAGAAACTTATTTTCACGAAACAATATAAAACTTATCATTAACTAGCCAAGTACTAGTGTCCTACTTTGAGAAAACGTTTTGTCTTCTATTTCGTACTTTAGCCTTTCTTTTGAACACTAACCCCCGCCCGCTTTTAGTTGTAATTAATAGCTCGCCTTTTTGCCTTCTCTTCCCTTCCACAGTAAACCTACACCCTTTACCTCGACCGATTCCATCCGCTTTTCAGTTACGATAATCGCCTTTTACCTTCTCTTCCGTATTTTCGCCTTCCTTTCTGAAACCTGCAGTGGGATGATTACTGCCAAAAGGAGTCCCTGGCTTTCGGATAGGGTGCGCGTTGCTTTTGAAGGAGGTGCGCGTTGCTTTTGGAGGGGGTGCGCGTTGCATTTGGAGGGGATCGATGCTTGACGTTACATACATTTGGAGGGGGTTCGCGTTGCATTTGGATGTGGTGCACGTTGCATTTAGAGGGGGTGCATGACAGTGGGGACAGTTGCCGCTGGAGGCAATGTTGTTGGTAGGATCCACCAGCAGTCAATATCACATCGTATTAGTGATCATTTTCATGGCAAATTTCCATGTGACATAGGGAACAAGAAATGGCTTTTGCTGCATGCACCCACTTCTGCTTTTCATTAGCTCCGTACTTTGCCCAGTAGTACTCCTTGTTCTTTTTAATTGCAACAAAAATTGGTATTTTCAATATTGCTGCAAGTGC
>WLWI01004606.1_pt1 | contig 11625 bp, 3 predicted proteins | sample 6701501 | NCBI WGS metagenome assembly WLWI01 (sample SAMN12718690, study PRJNA515312) | sponge metagenome | isolation source: marine sponge | host: Mycale hentscheli | place: New Zealand: South Island, Marlborough, Capsize Point | collected 2014-11-01
TAAATGATAGTATCATAAAAGAGTGGGGTCCATCCTAAAAGGCTGTGTTATTAAAAGAATAAAAGGCACCAGCTTGTGCATATAAGGAGCATACCTATCCTCCATACATATATATATTTATACTAGTGGTGTGCTTGAGCACAAATATCGAGAGTGCCTGCCTAATTAGGTTACATAAATCTACACTATTGGACAATGGATTATGAAGTAAATACAATACTGTTACATTGGGCTGTAACTATGACCAATAGGCATTAGCCAAGATAACTTACCATCACCACTAATTTGAATAGAAAATGAACCCCTAAGTTTATAGCTAAGACTCGACTGCTTCCGCAAAGTATCATATATGTCCGACACAACCTAATTCAAAGAGGTAAATAATAGATGTTACGGGTAAATGATAATTCAAAGGATTATGTTTAGTGGAGTATGGGGACAGGTCAACCACCAAGCAGAGACAAAAATGTGAAATGGCATATGTAAGTCCACACTCACACACATATATATGAATGTGTGCTTGAGCCTAAATTAGAGTGAGCTTTCATATTATTTTATGTTACATAAAACTACAATTTTGTTATGTAATGTATTTTACCTGAGTAGTTTCTATTTCCATGATAACAAAAGTGGATTTGATATGTTGCAGTTGGCCATTAATTTTAGCAAAATAATGCAAATTTTCTTTCATATGCCAATTTCTTGAGTAGTGGTAAATGCTTTAGTATCAAATTTTAGCCATTCTGACTTTCTGTATTACTGGTAACTCCTAGCTACAGCTATTTTTTTATCTTAACTGTCAAATATAGAATTACATACTTACTTCAGCTTCTCTCAAGTAGTGGTAACTTCCTTTGCATTAATATTAAGGAATTCTGACTACCAGTGGCTCGTGACAACCAAAAAAAAACCTCACCACAACAGCCCAGTTTTAAAATTACATCTAGTAAAGGGTTTACAATGTCATAGTGAACTGTCGCAGCAACTTCTTGTGACTTAAAAACAAGTATTTCGAAGGAGTTATCTCACAATTTGGAGCCTAAATATAAAGTAAGACTTGATTAAAGCTGTAGTGTCAGAATAAACTGGTGTCGAGTTAAAATAAAATCCGTGTTTTTGGAGAATAAAGGGAACCCGCATGTTTAAGGGACATACCTACCATCCATACATATTATAACATTTCCCTGATTTAACATTATCTATCAGAAGTATTTCACTCACTCGATAATATACTTAAATTTTCTATCCCTGATAGTGTCTCCCCGCATATTATAAATATATTTTGTAAATATTATATAGGTATATATGTTTCCTGCCCAATTATAATTATAATTGCTGTATATGATAAGCATTATGTAGAATTAATTATAATATCTATAACCTATTTGTCATCCCCTGGGCATAGTTTTAATTGAATTCGGTTAGTAAGGTGTAGAAGCAATCAGAAATAAATCAGTAACATTATGAATAAAATAAGGAAGTTAGTGATTTTGAGAAATATAATAGTTAATTTTATTAGCAGAGCCAGCACTAATAATGATGCATTCAAAAACAACTGTAGCAGATCTTATAAATTTTTAGCCACAACTGTTTGTTATCATAGCTAGTTAAGAATACGAAATATTATTAAACCACTCATTATTCAAAAGGAAAAAACATATCTGCAGACACTAACTAACATATTGCTTTATATTTATGGATTAACACACCTTGAATAACTTTTAAATAGTTTTTTTTGTATTGGTAACTGTCTCAACACAATATGTTGTGAACTCACAGTAGCATATAATGTTGTTGTTTTATTATTGTTACTTATGCAATGTGTATTTAGGACCGCCACAAGAAGTAAGCAGCTTAAGAAGATGCTTGAGTGACGATAATAGATTATCCCTCTGTTGGAATGCTCCTCACACAATAATGGGAAGTGTCAGGTACTTTATAAGAGCCGACCATCTCACGGAAAATAGAACAGGAATGCCATGTTTGATAATAGAAACAATTATGATGTTAGGCACAACAACGGAGCAATGTGATAATACCTTCGGATCGCAATGTGATCCTTACAAATATAGTGTTACTCCAATACTTATTGGTCCAAATGATATAAATTTTCGAGGTCCAACACGTAGCATACTCGTAGAAAGCAAAGGTTAGTACACAAATAGTCCTAAATGTATTACTCTACTCTCTTTATTAATGTATAAATTTATAATTTAAAAATCTAGATTAACTGAATATATACTTTTTCTTCCTATTCATTACTATGATGAATGAATATCCAATGAAATGTGTACTTTATTTATTTGAAAACAACATTCTGTGAATATTCCCAGTGAAATAATGGTTGGTTTCCCATTAATATTATGTTTATCCCATTCTCATTGTATACATGTATAGGTATTTACATTGTATTTTATAATACACTGCTTGAAAATATGAAAAAAATTATTTAAGTCTAGTTGTTCGTTAATTTTTTTTTCATTATTTATTAAAAGTTTAGACAAATGTATAGCCAATAAAACTAACACTTGTATTTTGCCGATTATTTAGCTATAACAGAAGTGGATTACAGATTATTGAAGCATCATGAAAAATTTTAATTTTTAGTTATTGTGGTGAGTTAATTAAACAAAAACAATAAATTTAATACACAAGTGATTGCAAATTACAGGGTACACTATTATGTGCAGCTAGTGCTGAATGGAAATATCCATACTCAAGCGATATTATTAGAAACACTTTGAACATCACATTGAAAAATGTATCCCAGGAGAGCTATGAATATGATCTCCATTTAAACCTACTACCTGGACATAATAATATTTCATTACAGTTGAATCTAAACAATAGCAATGATAGCTTTCCATGGAAATTCAATATAAGTAAGTGCAGATATAAATAGTTACAATTAGTTATTAGTCTTTGACCTTCTTAGTTATGTATAGCTATTCATCATTTTCCTAGGTTTAAATGTTCTGTAGGTAAAGTTGATGTATTTTCCAATATTTGCACTTTCATTAGTAATTAATTCCAATATAGACATTTCTATTTTAATTCAGCAGAGTCAGACGCTATTATAATTAGTAAAGCAAATTTGTTGAATAAAATTTGACATATGCAGAGGAAAATGAAGTCCAACAAAGCATTTGATTTTCACTTGCAAATGTGATTGTGGTATTTTCACTTTATCAATATAACAAAGCAGGTAGTTTGCATACACAAATACATTGTTTTGTTTAATGTTTTATCTTTAGTTCCTGATAAAATTGCAGCTATATATTTGCATGGTCTTCCCCATAAAAAGTTATGTGAGATTATACATCAGTAAGAGCTGACTACAAAAATAATCAGTCATAATTAATTCATTTTTTCCCTACATCAACCACATTTTGCATTCTCATTAGCCCGGAATTCATGTCACAAGCACAATTATATGTAAAATTGTAGTGATTGTACTGCAGTCCCAAGCACTGTGGGAATGGAAGTTTAATCCTTCAAGTCTCAGCCATCTGTCAACATAGCGCACCCACAATCCTAACATTTTTGGGGGTTGGGTTGTTGTCATTCTAAAATGTAAAAGTATTTTTTAAACGAAGACTTGAAAAGGTGTCACTTACTCATCACTTTACACATCCAGTGACAACTAGTTTAGATTTTAATGTGGTGACTAGTCAATAGATATCAAATCCCGAATAGTTTGCAAAGACGTGGTCATTGCTGTTTTGTTGTAGCTATTGTTGCTATCAATAAGTTTATGTTATGTAAATAAAAAATTCTCTAATTTAGGAATTATTTTTGTAATAGAATACCATTATTATTTTATAAATGTAAAAAAGCTCATTTACAATGTGTGATGCTATTTAGATACTCACTCTCTTCAAAATGTATCAGTGGAAAGAACAGAACCTGGAAGACTGAGAGTAGAACTTAACTACTTTGATCATGCCACTAATCCAAAATGGTCATTTCTTTGCTTGCTACTGTGCAAAAATAGCGATTGTGATGAAGTTGATTATGAAAACTCTATATATATTTTAATGAAAACAAGAGAATATAACATTAGTAGTTATTCATCTGGATACTACCATATTTTTGGATTTGATGTCAACAATTCTGGAGCTATTAGTCCATCTAATCAATCTACAGTTTATATGGCATTTTACAACTTAAATGTGAATTTAACTCACTCTGAACCCCAAAATAGTAGGTTGCAATTAGCTACTTATAGAACTTAATTTTATTAGTTAGTATATTCTACCTTTTAATACAAATTTAAAGACTGTGCCTATTATAATTGACTATATATCCAAAGAACATATCCAAGTTTATTTGAATATAACTTACAGACAAATATTATCACACTGCAAGTGTGACATTTTCATACACACTCATGTTATATAGCTGCTAGATGCACATGGCATGTCCTTCATAACTTGCACAACATTTCAAGCTAAATATTTTCAGTTAAGTCACTGAATAATTCTGTTTGTTTGTTTGTTTTACTTAAGAATCACACTAAAGTGTTACAAAAAATAATTTTTGACAATCTGGCAAATATATGTGTGAAACATAGGCCTAGTTCATTATGCTAATAATGTTGCAGTCACAGTTAACCAGACAAATCAGATAAAACTCAACTATTGTAGTTTTAGTGTGATAATCAGCTGTATGACTACAACTAAGAGTCCAATGCTCACTATAATTATTATGGAATTAAGTAATTCCAATAAAATTTAATTGCTTCTTACAATGACAGTAAGTTTCACACCACTGCAAATATTTGTAATTTATCAGCAGTAGGTAACACTACATATTTCTGCTGTCTTTAAAACATTCCCACAATCTAAATTGAATCCCATATTCTCTATATACAAGATGTTGCAGGAAAAATGAAGATTTTTCTTTTATTATTGTATATATTATGTGCTGTAATTTTCAATCAAATTCACCATTTTTCAATGAATTAATAAATATACAGACACTTTTAAACACTATAGATTGACCATTATACTAACAAAAACTAGTTATTGTTCATTTTAATCATTTACAACTGTGAATTTCATTGATTGGAATATTTCGTATAAAATATTCGATGATTATTATTGGTCAGTAGGTCTTCAACAGTTTTGAAATTTACTGATCCTTCAAATATTAAATTATACAAATGTTATGCAAGTGTTTATTGTGTTTCAGGAGCATATTTTCTGTAAAATGACATTTCATGTATTTTATATAGACACCTTCTCAAAACCCAGCAATTGTTCCTATAACTACAACGATAATGAAATATGCTCTCAATGTGCTGACATGAAATATAATGCACAACAACAGATTGTATTATTACCAATGAGGTATAGTGAAATAGTCACTAATGGGATAACTATTAGTGATCCGAGAGATCTGAATATGAAGACATGCTCATATATAGATAATGAGAATTATTTTGCACTCACTATTCTGGTCACTGAGTCTGAAAAATTGACTCTGTATCCCATTGCTATGGAGTTTGTATCTTCAATTATTACGAGAACAGTTGGTAAGATACCAAAAGCTTGCAACCTTGGTTTATTGATAACAAATGATAGTTGATTGTAATATTACATGGTTTATACTTAGGTTCTACAACAATAATAAATCCTACAACCGTTATTCAAGGTATGTAAATGATCTATACTCATGCTAAAGTTTTCATGTAATTACACTTGAACAGATTGATTCCATGTATCATTATTGGCTTCACACATGACTTTATTACTGCTTTGCTACTGCAGGGTCATCTGGAGATTGTGTGATCAAAATAGTACTTCCTATAGTATTTGGTTGCTGTTTGGCTGTTGGTGTTGTTATTCCAGTTGCTGTAATATTATGTCATCGCTATTATTTGCATCTTAAAAAGAATACAGGTACATATAATTAGCATTTTTTTAATTTAAATTAAGACGCAACATGAATTTCACATGCTTGCTATTAATTTTTTGGTTGCTATAAAGTGTAATAATTTCAGCTATCAATATTATTAGTGTGATATATCAGTAGTAGATTAATGTTAGATAACGACCCACTAGTAGTTAGCATGTCACAATTGTGGATGTCATCCTTGGTGTAATAATTAATTAACAAGACAATCAACCAGGCAGCTTGTAATGGAAGTATAACACATCAATATGTCTATGTACTTCGAATTTGAAAGAATCATTTTACTTCTTATTATACTGTTGTGAGATAATTGGTAATACAGAGTAATGGGTAGTTAATCCATCTTATGATTTTATATTGACTTAGTTATTACCATAAATAATAAACAACTAGACTTCAAATTTAATAAATAAAATAAGTTTTTTAGATAAACAAAAAAGTAGACATATCATTCAGTAACACAGTTTGAAAAGCAAATATTATAGACATAACATATTGGTATATGCATGTGAGGTATATCCCTTTACTCACTTACATGGCCCACTCAGAAGTTGGAAATTCAATAGATCTAACAAAACCATGGTAAAAATATAACTTTAAGGATTTTAATGTGAATTATAAAAGAATATAGCATCTATAGTCATTTTTGTAACACTTATGTAAGTGATAACTGAACAAGAATATACCCAAGCTAGTTACGCCAAGAGATAAGAGTCTGAACAAAAATTCTAAAGTAGTTACTAGTAAATACAAACAGTCTATTGTAAAAGAATATTTTAAAAATTAATAAAAAATATTTACTCATTAAAGAATGCTAAATTATTAATAAATTTGAATTCCTACCTTGTACAACATTAACAAACAGAAAATAATCTTTATGGTTATTTTCAGGTTACATACCAGGTAGAGTTTAAGCATATATATTATTATATGTATTGGCAGTGTAAATAAAGAAAACGAATAACTTGTTGACATAAGACACGCATTAATTTTTGCATAGGATTTGTTTTATTAGGTACTAAACCATTTGTATCCTTTTTAAACCACTTTTATTCAATATTTTCTATAATTACACACACATCATTAATATGTTGTTGTTTTGTATTCATTATTAAGTTTGGAAGCAAGTTTCATTGTTGCTTATTTTTATAGTTTATTTATATGCTAGCCAAAAGTGATATTTAATATCTACAGTTAGTATGGTAAAATAAGATGAAATGCAAACAATGTATACGTTATACATGATGTGCAGCCATTGTTATAAAAAAATTATTGTTTATTGCGAGGTATGACGCAATCAAAATGTACATCTTGCATATTTATATATGTGTGTGTGACATGTTGAATACCTATTGTGTGTGTAATTTTTTACATTTCAAATAAAATTATAATTATGCTATTTTGACAAGTTAACTTACCATTCTGTTATATCTAGTACACAGCAATTATAAGAAAAATTACTTTGCAGCTAAATTAATGCCTTATTATTTTGCATCTTAAACTTGATTTCTTTTGTCCAAAGAAATATAATTAGCTTGGAACTATTACAACTGACTGACCAACCGACTGACCGATCAAGCGACCGACATACAGTAGTAACTAATATAATTATTAATAATGTGTATTTTGTTTGATAGCGCAAAAAATAATTGTGCTAAAGGTAAGACTCTCATGGCTGCAATACCAGATTTTTAGAGACTCATGTCTCCCTTTAATTAACATTATTTTTGACATTAATACTTAGTCTAAGCCTGAAGCCACAATTCTTGAACATAATCATCATAATACAATAGCAGTAATTGTAAGGTCTCCTTTACTTGTATGTATTTGAAACTGTGAAATTCAACATTATACTCATTGATTACATATTTACTAGAAATATCAAAGGTGGCTGAAATATCAAAGTTATATGAGAGACTGTTCATTTTGAGTTTAATCTAACTCAATGGCTATGATTTCCCATAAAAACAGTTATTAATGTAAGAAAATGTTTTCTTGTGAGGTGATTAATATTCAATGTATTCAAATTAAAAAAAATTTAAAAAATGACATAAAGTAAGCATAACAGAAACTTGATACTGTAGTGCTAGTTAACCCTCAGCTCGCATTGCGCGAGAGGGTTATGGTAGTCATCCTGTCTGTCTGTTTGTCTGTTTGTCTGTTTGTCTGTTTGTCTGTCTGTCACGCTCGGATTTTGGAGATTACTGACAATTAACAGTTGATTTAGGTATGAACTTAATCAGGACAAAGATTTAAGACATTTTATTGTGCTACTTTTTTTAATTTCGGGCTGTTCGTTGAGAAAAAGCGAAGCTTTCAACTCCGTGTAGGTACCAGCTTTTATGGGCAACGCCCCCTAGCATCATGTCATAATCACGTGAGCAAATAATTTCTGCAGCTAGATATATGTCAAACACAAGTTAATTTATAGGGGTGAACAATTGATAATATTATATGGGTAAACATTGATTAAACAAAGAATTCCTTAGTGAAGTGTGGTAACGTGATTGACCTCAAAGTGGACAGAAAAATGTGAGCTCAAAGAACAAAATGACATCGTACGCCATAGGAAAGTCATACGACACGACATTTTATGTCACATAACATACATAAAATGGATTTTATTATTTCAAAAAATATTTAGTCTAACTTATTAGAAGTTAACTCTACTAATAATATATAAATGTATATCTATATATGGGCATATATAAGTAGTATCAAAGGGGGCTGAGATTGAGAACTAGCTACAGGAAATTGTAAATTATAACTTATTCAACATCATATATCACATAGCTATACAACTTAGGTTGTTCATGATAATATATAATTATAAGTTGTATATGAAAAATTAGCAGCTGCTACATTAACGTATATATTGTATGTATGGAAGTATATGAGGAGTAAAACATCTGTTCTTGTTAAAAATAGACATATAGCAGTAATAAAACATAAACAAAAATAATGCTATCAAATTAACCATTTTACTTAAGTATTACATATTTATCAGAAATATCAAAGGGGGCTGAGATTGAGATCTACAAGAAGTTGTAAATGATAACTTATTCGACTTCATATATCACATAGCTATACAACTTAAGTTGTTTATTGTATAGCAGCTGATACATCAACTTCAAGTAATCAATATCACCTTTTAAGCACTGACACATACTTGTCTTAAGCTTATTATATATATTATATATATATTTTGTTTTAGATGCTGCAGGTGAAAATCAAGGAAATGGTACGTTATCAATAATTATTTGTGTTCAAAAATAATAATACATCATTTATTTGCACGACCCGCTTGCCATTAACACGTTCATTATGACATTGTTTAATTAAACTCAATGGCTATAATGATGCCCATAAAAACTTTTAATTAATGTAAGACAATGTTTTCTTGTGAGGTAATTAATATTCAATGCATTAAAATTAAAAAAAATAAGAAAAGTGACATACTAATTATGTTAATTGCTAATATTACCGAATTGCCACTATATCATTTAACTTCTGAGTATTGCTCAAATATAACATTTGACAAGCCTAGTATAACACAAATTTGGTAATATAGCTAGTTATATAATAATAATAAATAATTGTTGACTTAATCACACAATAGTGTAACTTCATTACAAAGCTTAGCTATAATTAGTAATGATCTTGCATTTCAACACGCTGCAATTAGGTAACTGGAATATGGATAGAAATTTGTGTATACTTTGCCAGGAGACAATAGTTGAGCGTTAATGTCAGGAGAAGAGATCTGAACCTTTAAATTGACCCTTGCATAATTAGAGCTTTTACTGCAATCAGACTCGTCATTGTGATACTTTATGCGTAATGTAAAAGAGTTTCAAGCAATTAATTCATATTTCCTATACATTTATGGCCAAATAAAATGCAGCTAGGCTTACAACAATGTAGAGCACCTCTTGACATACTGATGCCATTTCAAGTACGCTAATTCTAGGCGTTAGTAAAACTTATACATGTAATATTTATGAGAATGAGTGGTTACGTGGTTGACCTCAAAGGGAACAGAAAAATATGAGCACAAAGAACAAAATGACATCGTACGCAATAGGAAAGTCATATGACATGACATTTTATATCACATAACGTACATAAAATGGATTTTATTATTTACAAAAAATATTTAGTCTAACTTATTAGAAGTTAACTCTTCTAATAATATATAAATGTATACCTATATATGAGCATATGTATGTATGTATGGAAGTATTATGAGGAGTAAAGCAATTTTTGTTGTTAAAAATAAAACTTACAGCGGTAATAAAACGTAACTAATTGACTAATATAAATAATGTGTGTATTGTTTGATAGTGCAAGAAGTACAACTTGCACCTCTAGATGGTGATCCAGGTAAGAGTCTCATGACACATGAATACAATACCAGATTTTCCTACACTCAAGTCATCCTGTCATTAACATCATTTTACCTTTAATACTTAATCTAAGCCTGAAGCTACAATTCTTGAAAATGAACATCATAATACAATAGCAGTAATTGTGTGGTCCACTTTACAAGTATTTAAACTATGAAATTAATCATTTTACTTATGTATTAGCTACATATTTACTAAAAATATCAAAGGGGGTTGAGATTGAGATCTACAAGAAGTTGTAAATGATAACTTATTCAACATCATATATCACATAGATATACAACTAAAGTTGTTTATGATAATATAATTGTAAGTTGTAAATGAAAAGTATCAGCAGCTACACCAACTTCAAGTAATCATAATCACCTTTTAAGTAGCTGATATATACTTGTCTTAAGCTATATATATATATATAATATAATATTTATTTTTTTAGATGCTGCAGGTGGAAATCCTGGAAATGGTAAGTTATCAATAATTATTTGTGTTCAAAAATAATAATACATCATTTATTTGCACAACCTACTTACCATTAACACGTTCATTACGACACTGTTTAATTAAACTCAATGGCTATAATGATGCCCATAAAAACTTTTAATTAATGTAAGACAATGTTTTCTTGTGAGGTAATTAATATTCAATGCATTAAAATTTTAAAAAATAAGAAAAGTGACATACTAATTATGTTAATTGCTAATATTACCGAATTGACACTATATCATTTAACTTCTGAGTATTGCTCAAATATAACATTTTGACAAGCCTATAACACAAACTTGATAATAATAATAATATTGTTGACTTAATCACACAATAGTGTAACTTCATTACAAAGCTTAGCTATAATTAGTAATTGATCTTGCATTTCAACACACTGTAATTAGCTAACTGGAATATGGATAGAAATTTGTGTATACTTTGCCAAGAGACAATAGTTGAGCATTAATGTCAGGAGAAGAGATCTGAACCTTTAAATTGACCCTTGCATAATTAGAGCTTTTACTGCAATCAAACTCGTCATTGTGATACTTTGTGCGTAATGTAAAAGAGTTTCAGGCAATTAATTCACATTTCCTATACATTTATGGCCAAATAAAATGCAGCTAGGCTTACAACAATGTAGAGCACCTATTGACATACTGATGTCATTTCAAGTACAACTAATTCTAGGCGTAGTAAAGCTTATAAATGTAATATTTATGAGAATGACCAGGAAAGAAAACATGGGAAGCATCAAACAATGACAATTGATCAATGTATTTTTTGTGGTGAGATGCCACACTCCAAACAACAGCAATCA
>WLWI01004607.1_pt1 | contig 11625 bp, 7 predicted proteins | sample 6701501 | NCBI WGS metagenome assembly WLWI01 (sample SAMN12718690, study PRJNA515312) | sponge metagenome | isolation source: marine sponge | host: Mycale hentscheli | place: New Zealand: South Island, Marlborough, Capsize Point | collected 2014-11-01
AAAATACGTTCACAAAAGAAAGTATGAAGGTAAATGGTCATTAACTAGCAATTAATGGATGTGATTTTCTTTTCTTCTATAGTTGTTTGGACCTTCTTACCACTCAGCTAATCACATCAGAATAAGTCCTTTTATCTCTTAGTCTTGTTAAACAACTCAATGTCTCGTTAGAGATTCTCAAATGACCCACACATATATTTTACCAGAGTTATGACAAACTTTCTTCCCACATAGGCCAATCTGTCTGTCATACGGTGAGGTCTGCCTGGCCAGTCATCCTAAAAGTCATGTGACATGAAACTTAGGAAAGAATTAATACTATTAAGTAAGAACAATACTGTTGTGTACAGCATATAGCTATTACAAATAGCGCATTAATGATAACTTAACCACCGACACTAATTTTAATAGGAAATGAACTCTAGTATATTTGCAAGACCTAGCTGCATCTGGTAACATCCAGTGACAACCTAATTCAAAATGTAAACACTTACAGTTCCTTGGATGATAGAGTAGTGATCTCTAAATCAAAGGATTCTATCTAGCGCAGAGTATGGGACGGGGTAGACCACCAAGAGAAACTAAAACATGAGAGCAAAGTACAAAATGACATACATACGTCTACACATTACACAATAATACCCCCCAATATTTTATTGTGTTACCCGTGATAGTGTCTCGTTCGCATTACTCGCTTGCCAATAATCATTTCAATATAAAATCTTTGTAGTAGTTCATGATGTACAAGTCCATAGAAGAACACACACATGGACTAACTCGATAGTACAATCCTGTGGTGTATGTTGTGTGTGTGTTTGGCATGTGTGTATAATGTGTGTATCTCTGGATTATTGAAAAGATACATAGTTGAAAAGGAAATTTGTGTTATTCACACAATGGCAAAATATTTGTTGTTGAGGCAAAGACAAGGCCTGACTGAAAGTGCTCACAATATTCAGACACAGAACTTGCACCACTGAGATGGTGAGATCTCACCATGATAAACATTCAGTAGTTTTGTGGTGAGTCTCCCGCCAAGTGCTCTAGTGTAGGATTGGAAATGACTTGAGTGTTGACATACATCACATGATCCAATGTGATAAGATTAGGCCTCGCCCAAATTGAACCAGTTGTTTAACTTATCATCACTTGCTATAATAGAACGAATTACTCTTCTAGACTTTTAACACTTTTTGATGTACAACTTGGTAAAATGGCAGTAGGTCTAGATGTTGTGGAGAAGACACTAGAAGACCTGGAGAAGGAGATCACTTGTGCTATCTGCCAGGAGCACTACACAGATCCCAAGACTCTCCCATGTCTGCACTGCTACTGCAAGCAATGTATCCCCAAGCTAGCACTTAGGGTAGGCCAAGGTAAGCCTTTCCCTTGTCCTGAATGTCGCAAGGACACTATACTTCCTGAGGGAGGTGTGGAAGAGCTTCAGTCTGACTTCAAATTAAACCGCTTGAAGTCCATGTACCTGAAACACAAGAAAGCTCTGAGTAAGCAAGTCAGCTGTGAGATATGCAATGCTAAAGCTACAGCAGAAGCCTTTTGTCACCAATGTGATAAGTTTGCATGCAAGAATTGCGTCCATAACCACTCAGTAATGTCAGCAGTCTTCGAAGGACATGAATGTGTGCCTATTGAACAGCTTCAGATATTACAGAGTGAACAGCTTCTTCCTAAACATCCTGAGCCTAAGAAATGCAGTGTTCATAAGAAAAAGTTGAAAATATTTTGTTTCGACTGCAACAAGCTGATCTGTCGAGACTGCACTGTGAAGGATCACAGAGACCACAACATAGAGTTCAACAATGTAGCTGCAGATGACAAAAAGAAACAACTCCTTGAAATGCTCAAACCTCTAAAAGAAGTAGAAGAATCTCTGTCTCAATCCATCAAAGATGTGAATAAAGTTGAGAGTGAGATCCAAGCCCAGCAAAAGGAAGTGACTCACAAAATAGAGACTTCATTTGAGGAGCTCCACAAAATTCTTGATGTGCACAAACAACAGCTGCTAGGAGAAGTCAACAGAAACACTGACGACAAGATTAAGAAGCTAGACACACAAAAGGAGAAAATATCCATTGCTAGTGCAGAAATTCGCAGTGTGATCGACTACACAGAGCAGAGTGTTAAATTGTGTTCTGATGATGAGGTTATGAGCATGCACATTGAAGTCATGAGAAAGATACAAACACAGATTACAGAAAGTGGCAAACAAAAAACTGACACTGAAATATCGGAAAAAGCAGACTTGATAGTTAGGGTGGACTGCACTAAGTCTCTACAACAGTTCTGTGAGGAGAATGCCTGGGTATCAAACAATACTATAGTAGACATGTTGGACATGTTGGACCTCACAGAAGTTCCAAAGACTATGGAGGCTGGTGAGGAACTTAAGTTTACACTACAAAACAAGTCTGGGAAAACAATTTCTGCAATAAATCTGAAATGTCAGTTTCAGTGCATGGACACTGAAGCAGTTTATTCAGCCAAGATAAATGCCATTAGTGCAAGCAAATATGAAATAACATACACACCTCCAGTGCGTGGACGATACACTCTTACTATTAGTGCCTATGACCACCCTGTACCTAGCAGCTCATTTTATGTTGCTGCATATTTAAGTCCAATAAATTTGAAAAATCCCACAAAAGTTTGCAATAATGTAACCAAACCATTCAGTATTGCAATAAACTCACAAAAAGAGACTTTCGTTGCAGAATACGATGAAGCCATTACAATATTTAATGAAGAAGGAAACAGAATAAGATGTATAGATCAGAAGTCACTCAAAATAAATGAATTGCGTCGTTTAGCAATTGATTATGAGGACAATGTCTATTATATTGGACGGCATTCAAATAAGATAGGGAAGTGTGACCGTTACTTTAACAATATCCAAGTACAGGAGGTCAAAGGATGTGACCTTATTTATATAATAGCGGTAGGAGATGAAGTACTTGTCACTAAATATAGTAACAAAGGTCAGATTGCAGTGTATGACAGAGATCTGAACTTTGTCCGGCACATCTCTACAACCAGTAAGACTACACTACGCCACATGTGTCCTGATCCCCATGGAAACCTGTATGTCAGCAATGATGACAAAACAATAATTGTCCTCAACATGAAAGGAAATATCCTCAACACTTTTAATCGTGTCCAGAATGAAGTCACGGTATTGGAAGCACCATGGATGGTGCATGTGTTTGGTCGCTATGTGTATGTGGCTGACGTAATCTTAAAGAAGACAGTCGTGTTCACCAAAGATGGCAAGTACATTTCCACATTTGGCTGCTATGGACCACTGCACATTAATAACAATGGAGTGGTGTTCTCCTGTGACTTGTTTAGTGACTGTGTCAATATTTATTAGCTGTTACAGACTTCATTTTGTTGGTAATAATCGTCATTGTTATGCACACACTATCTAGATTCAGTTGTGCTACAAATTTGTATGAATTGATAACGATTGAGTGACAATAATGCTGTTGTGATGGCTGTCCCTAAAGCTAGCGTCGCGAATTGTAGAGTTTATTACATTAGCTTATACATAATTTCAATTTGTTATATCAATTTAATAACTTACATTTGTTTATGAAGGGGACGTGGGGTGTGTAGTTATTTGTCAACTGTAGAAATCACTTCTTGCTGGCCTTGCTATTAATGTTTGTAGCACTGCAAACATACATAGCAGAGCCTAACTATGCTTCCAAACTTGGATTAATTTAAAGACAGGTACATATCCATGATAATAATAGAGAAAAATTACAATAAATAATAACCAAACTGGATTAGGCAACCAACAAAAAATCTTCAGAAAATAGCAGAGAAACGATCCATTGCTAGTGGAGAAGTTCGCAGTATGATAACTACACAGAGCAGAGTGTTAAATTGTGTTCTGATGATGAGGTTATGAGCATGTACAGTGAAGTCATCAGCAAAATACAAGCACAGATTACAGAAAGTAATGAACAAAAAAACTGACACAGAATTATCAGAAAAGGCAGACTTGATAGTTGAGGTGGACTGTGTGGAGGGTCTACAACAGTTCTGTGAGGAGAATACCTGGGTAAATAATAATACAATAGTAGACATGTTGAACACACAGAAGCTCCAAAGACTATGGAGGCAGGTGATGAACTCAAGTTTACTATACCAAACAAGTTCGGAGAAAATCTCTGCAATAAATCTGAAATGTCAGTTTCAGTACATAGACAGCGCAGCAGTTTATTCAGCCAAGACAATGCTATTACTGCAAGCATGAAATCACATGCGCACCTCCAGTGCGTGGATGATACTAAATTATTGCCAATGCCTACGACCACCCTGTACCAGGAAGCTGCATTGCTGTTGTAGCGTTTTAAGTCCAGAAGTTACACAATACTATCAAAATCGGAAATATAACCCAAACCATTCATTATTGCAATAAACTTATGCAAAGAAATTATCATTGTAGAATACAATAAAGCTATTGAAGTATTTAATGAAGAAGGAAACAGAATAAGATATATGGATATGGATGTGAAGAAACTCAAAGTAAATGGATTGCGCAATTTAGCAGTTGATCATGTAGACAGTGTCTATAATGGACAATTATCTAATAATAATAGGGAAATATGATCGCTAATTCAACAATGTCCAAGTACAGGAGGTCAAAGCAACTCCAAGATTGCGGCCATTATGACATAACAGTAATAGAAAATGAAGTACTTGTCACTGAATGGAATAACAAAGGACAGATTACAGTGTATGACAGAGATCTGAACTTTGTTCATCATATCTTTATTAACGATAAAATTACACTACGCCACATGAATCCTGATAACCATGGAAACCTGTATATCAGCAATGATACTGTGTTAGATTTTTTTTTTTTTTTGAGGAATGAGGGTGGTGGTGGGGTGGGGGGAGTTCTTTTTAAACCATGGAAATCCTTTCCTGCTGCAAATAATGGTGGCCCAATGATGGTTAAACAATCTGACCAATAAGAAATACAGATGCTATCGGCCAATGAAGCTTAACATTTCAACTTACCTATATAGGAGCAGCAATACCAGAGGATGATTCTCACATTGGTTATTAACTAACTTCAGGACTTTTCACTAAAATACATTACAAGAATATTGGAGTTGGGTACTGCTTCAGCAGCGTGACTGGCATAATGAATTTACTCTTTACTAAAATAGATATTGTGTATTTCAAAAGGAAATGTCCGCTCTTTCATAGTATTCCTGCACAAGGGCAACATTTGCATTGTAAAATCTAAAATGTTGCCCGTCCTAACTAATTTCTGCAGGTACTATATTTCCTGCATGTATACGCAGGACGAATAAAAAAAAATAGATTTTTTGTTGCTTTGAGACAATTTGCAGCAAGTTATGAATTCAAACAGTGAGTTTGTGGTTAACACAAACATGCAATCTCGTGTAATCATACTATTATTGTGTTGCCAACCATTACCCATTGTTTGATGTATGCATGTTATGCAAATATTTTTACCTAACCCTATTTCATTCAACAAATTCTGGAACACAAATTCCAGTTGCTAGGGACTTTTTTTTCTTAATGTTAGGGCTGTATGGAGCCTATAGAGTACTGCTAATTGATTTTTTTTTTAAAATAGAAAGAAAGAAAGGAAGCCTGGCCTTTGGAGCGTGTTTTGTTCAAGTTACATTCTCCTCAAGCCTCAAGTAAGTAATCCTCCCACTGTACGCAACCGTCACTGACTACCTCATCCTTGTCAACTGCTATGTTAGTTCATTGTTTTCAAATTGTCCGTTTTATTTTATTTCTCAATTCTGCTTTGTTGGCCAGTTAATCATCATGAACGTTTTGTAGCTAAGGTAACAGTTTACCTACGTATAAAGAAAGTTTGGAGTCACTAGTTTTTGAGGAACATGGATTCAAACCTCACCCCCTGGCGTGGCCACCACCAATTCAATTGATTCTCGCGGAAAGTTAATTCCCGGAGCTCCACCTTTTGGGTTGCCTACTGCGACCGGTAAAAGTAAGAAACCAGTTTTCTGGCTGCCTCCCTCGCACACGGTTTTAAGCGCTACTAAACGAGTGGTATTGAGACTATAGTTTTATATAATGTTGTTCTCTTGGCATAGTCAGGTAAGGGAAGGCTTTTATCAAGCTATCTAGATGCATATAGTGTCTGTATTGAGTAGTGAATCATTTTTATTTCAACAGTTTCAGTGTATCTACAGGTTTTCCGTACTTAGCAATTTCACATTATATCTGTACTTTGCTAGCTACATTCAATAAAATATTTATCTGAACTTAGTGAGCTATAGCTACATACCAAAATAGTATCTTGAGCTATACCAAAATATTATTCTATATAAAATGCATTGCTATTTTATCATTAAAAAAACTTTCATTGGTCATCACAATACTGCAAAATAAATAATCATGAGTAGTATATTACCATGAACATGTTTTAAAAATAATAATCCAGATTACAACGAGTCTTTAAAGAAGTATTACTTACCTGTCAAAACTTGGAATATCACGCAGCTGCGCTTTACAACTTAAAGATACTTCACTACTTTTTATGGTCATTTTACTTGTCAAACTTTCACTGTTTTTATCCTCCTCAAATGTTACTTGCCGGTAAACAGGTACATGGCTAGCTTGCTCCATTTGTTAGTAAGAAGCCATTGAAGTTTGAGTGTTGCTGTGCACTTTTATGTTAGGATAAGTCAAACAAGCCCCTCACAATTTTGTGACAACAGTCCACTAAGGGTCAACTAGCTACTAAGTATATTACTGAGAATGCTCTTCATGTGATACTATGTAATTCCCACTCGGAGTATATTATATATAAATATCTGTTGGTTGAGTATGCAACTTTTTTTTGTTGTTGTTGTTGAAAGCAGAGAAGGCAAACTTCAGTATTTGGATAAGTTGTATCAGACTCTTCTTTTTGCCATTTTACAATAATTTTCCTTCCCTATCCTGTTGGTCATGAATAATGATTGTGAATTAAAAGGTTCCTGCCCTGATGTCTCCAGTGCTTGATCCTGGCTGGCCAGGTACCAAATTACAGCTAGCTACACACTCCCAATTCAAATACAGTTCAATTTCATGGAGGACTGATTATAACTGAAATAAAGCCACAATCATGATAATGAATATATTTAAATGTCCACCATCCTCCCCCTAACGATCAGATATAGTATAGTAATGATAGTACTTGCAGAAGTTGTAAGGACTTACCCCCATAGAATGGATAATGATAATAATACAAATAATTGCATATCATGTAATGTGTGCAAATGGATTAACTTTGTATCAAACCCACCCACATCACTGGGTCAGCAACGGCACCTATGTGTATCTAAACGCCCCATTTTTAACTGCGTTACACAATAAAATATGCTAATTAACCGATTTTGGACAGGTTCTCCTCCTTCGATATGATCAGGCAAAGATGTCGAACAATAAAATTATGCTCATTAAGCGATTCTGGACAGGTTCCCCTCCTTCAATATGATCAGGTGAACATGTCGAACCGTAAAATATGCTAATTAAGTGATTCTGGACAAGTTCCCCTCCTTCAATATGGTCAAGTGAAGGTGCCAAACCATAAAATATGCTAATTAACCGATTCTGGACAGGTTCCCCTTCTTTAATAAGATCAGGCGAAGATGTCAAACAATAAAATTGTGCTAATTAAGTGATTCTGGACAGATTCCCCTCCTTCGATATGATCAGGTGAAGATGTCAAACAATAAAATATGCTTTCTGGACAGGTTCCCCTCCTTTATAAGATCAGGTGAAGGTGCCAAACCATAAAATATGCTAATTAACAGATTCTGGACAGGTTCTCCTCCTTTAATAAGATCTGGTGAAGATGCCAAACCATAAAATATGATAATTAACCGATTCTGGACAGGTTCCCCTCCTTCGATATGATCAGGTGAACATGTCGAACCGTAAAAAATATGCTAATTAAGTGATTCTGGACAAGTTCCCCTCCTTCGACATGATCAGGTGAAGATGCCAAACCATAAAATATGCTAATCAACAGATTCTGGACAAGTTTCTCTCCATCGATATGATCAGGTGAAGATGCCAAACCATAAAATATGCTAATCAACAGATTCTGGACAAGTTTCTCTCCATCGATATGATCAGGTGAAGGTGCCAAACAATAAAATATGCTAATTAAGTGATTCTGGACAAGTTCCCCTCCTTCGATATGATCAGGTGAAGGTGCCAAACAATAAAATATGCTTTCTGGACAGGTTCCCCTTCTTTAATAAGATCAGGCGAAGATGTCAAACAATAAAATTATGCTAATTAAGTGATTCTGGACAGATTCCCCTCCTTCGATATGATCAGGTGAAGATGTCAAACCATAAAATATGCTACATATCAGGTGAACATGTCGAACCGTAAAATATGCTAATTAAGTGATTCTTGACAAGTTCCCCTCCTTTAATAAGATCAGGCGAAGATGTCAAACAATAAAATTATGCTAATTAAGTGATTCGGGACAGGTTCCCCTCCTTCGATATGATCAGGTGAACATGTCGAACTGTAAAATATGCTAATTAAGCGATTCTGGACAAGCCTATGAATAAGTAAAGTGGTTAGAAATTTATGACAGGTTCTGGGTGAATTTATAGAATTTTAAAAGATCGGTTAAGTTTTTACTTCAAGAAATATTCAAAGATTGCTTGACATACAGCTTGTTTCCCCTCTCCTTAACTCATGGTTTCAACTTTACACCCACCTCACCCCTATCTTTGTCAGGTAGGTAGTTGGGGTTGGAGATATTTGATATTGAGAAAGGTTTTTTTTCTTCTGGACATTAGGGAGGGGGTACAGAGAAAGATGAATTTGTAATGAGATGATGTTAGACTCTTTCCAGAGAATACAGACGTGTGAGAGTAGTTAATATGGTTGAGGCATTTTGTAACATGAACAAGCAACATGTATCATTTACAAGTACCCGTTGCTAAACAGCTATGTATATTACTGAGAGAAGTCTTATGGTCTATAACTATTCATGTAACTCCCACATGGAGCAAATAGCTGTAAGGCTACAATGCACATTCCTTCAGCAATATTATTGTGTGCATTACCTAGATTTTTTTCACTCTCACTTTTTTCCTCATAGGATTGATTGTTGGGCACCTAGGAGGTGAGAAAAGAGAGAGCTCATCCTGTCAAGTGCTCCGAACTCCGAATAACCAGAAAATATTGGAATGGGTCGAAGATACAGGATTCCAAAATGTGATCTGGACAGGTAGAGCATGCCATTTAGCTGGAAACACACCAGCAATTCTGCTACCGCAATAAAAGGGAAACCGCCTTGAAATGAACTGAGGTGTGTGTGTGTGTGTGTGTGTGGCCAACTGTTTATTTCTTGAACAATTATTTCATCTCTCTTTTTCTTAGTCTCTTTCATCATTGCTAGAATACTTGTATTCTTAGATTGTGTTCTAATAATGTTGGCAATTATTATTTTATTGTAAGTATGCTCATAATCGTCCCATCTCGTGTTATATAGAGCCAAGCACACTCAGAAGGTGCACATGTAGGCCGGAATTTCTTGCAATAGAGCTACTGTATTCATTACCTATTGGTCATCATGAATAATGAGCCCAAGCACATGTCAGGACATGCCAAGATGTTTCTCACAAATAATATCATTAATAGAAGGGTGCCGCCTCCAGAATCTCCCACTGCCAAGTGACATTCTGTGTATTCATTATTCATAGTACTGTGGTTTACCCACTGCCCTGTACAATCAGGGTGTTGTGGTATTTAGGTTTTCTGTTCCACAACCAGTGATATGTGTATAGCTAGCTATTCAATTCAGTTAGTTGTTTGGTCCTTCTCTCATCTGATCACATCAGAATAAAATCCTATATAGTTGAATATGAATTTGTGTTAGTTACATGATGGCATATGTATTTTGTGTCTAGGAAAAGGTAAGACCATATTCAAAGTGCTTACAATTTGCTGACTCAGAGCAAGCCCCATTGAAATGGTGAGATCTAACCATGATTAGATTTATTGGTTTTGTTGGGACTTTTCGCCAAGTGGCCAAGGGATGCAAGGAAGTGCCTGAGTGTGTTGATATACATCACTTGATCTAATGGGATAAGATTAGCTCACCCAAATACAACTAGTTGTTTGATATCACACTTGCTATAATGGCAGTAAGTCTAGATGTTGTGGAGAAGACTCTAGAAGACCTGGAGAAGGAGATCACTTGTGCTATCTGCCAGGAGCACTACACAGACCCCAAGACTCTCCCTTGCCTGCACTGCTACTGCAAGCAATGTATCCTCAAGCTGACCCTTAGAGTAGGCCAAGGTAAGCCTTTCCCTTGTCCTGAATGTCGCAAGGACACTGTACTTCCTGAGGGAGGTGTGGAAGAGTTTCAATCTGCTTTCATTGTGAACCTCTTGAAGTCCATGTACCTCAAGTACAAGAAAGCTCTGAGTAAGCAAGTCAGCTGTGAGATTTGCAATGCCAAAACTGTAGCAAAAGCTTTTAGTCACCAATGTGATAAGTTTGCATGCAAGAATTACGTTGATATGCACTCAGTCATGACAGCCATTTTTGAAGAACATGAATGTGTGCCTTTTGCACAGCTTCAGAAATTTCAAAGCGAACAGTTTCTTCCTAAACATCCTGAGCCTGAGAAATGCAGTATTCATAATAAAAAGTTGAAAATATATTGTTTCTAATGCAACATGCTGATCTGTTGAGACTGCACTGTGAAGCATCACAGAGACCACGACATACAGTTCAACAATATAGCTGCCGAAGACATGAGGAAACAGCTCCTTGATACGCTCAAACCTCTCAGAGAAGTAGAAGAATCTCTGTCTCAATCCGTTAATAATGTGATTAAAGCTGAGAGTGAACCAAGCCCAGCAGAAGGAAGTGACTCACAAAATAGAGAGTTCTTTTAAGGAACTCCAAAAACTTCTTGAGCTACGCAAACAACTGCTGTTAGGAGAGGTCAACAGAAACCTCTGTGATCCTCTGTGAATGCTCTGTTGCATAAAGCATATAGCTATTACAAATAGCGCATTAACGATAACTTAACCACCGACACTAATTTGAATAGGAAATGAACTCTAGTACAGTGCTTCCAGCTTAAAGAGTGGATTTTTTAGCATTTTGGTTAAGGTTGCTAATTCTGCTATAATTTCTCAAGTATGTGTAATAGAAAGCTAAAAATTTGTATTATTATACATTAAGGTCATATTGACATACAGACAAAACAATTTTGTGGGTTTGTGGCTGTTGTTGTGGTTATAGGTTATGGAACTGGGAGCTTCAAGACAGTGAATTTGGAAGTGTTTAAGCTGAAAAAAGAGAAATCATTTTTCCTTATCTCTATAACTTGGTATACTGATACTTTAATACCTGAAGTTTCATATGAGCCTGATTTTGTGGGCACACGAAATTTGATTCTCGAAATATTTTAAATTTTAAGAAAAAAAGTGTTTAAGGGTGCTGGCACACCGGATACGCGCTCCGCCCACACAAATCAATTAAGGTTAATTGGCTGTTGCTATGGAAAATAACTCCGATTCTATACCTTGCAGGTTCACGCAGCCAAGCGGATCTACG
>WLWI01004609.1_pt1 | contig 11621 bp, 6 predicted proteins | sample 6701501 | NCBI WGS metagenome assembly WLWI01 (sample SAMN12718690, study PRJNA515312) | sponge metagenome | isolation source: marine sponge | host: Mycale hentscheli | place: New Zealand: South Island, Marlborough, Capsize Point | collected 2014-11-01
AACCCAACGTAATAACTATGAACACAGGTGATATGGAAAAATATTGCCCTAAGCCACATCCTGTTTACTTTAATGCATTTTCTATGTGGCAACAGTTATCAGGCTCTGTTCAGTACCTAATAAATATGTATATTTGGTACGTATGCCCCTAAAACACGCGTGTGGGTTCCTTTTTTTCTCCTAAAAACACGACTCTTTAGGCTTGATCCCACTTTCTTCAGATACAATAGCATTAATTAAGTCTTACTTAAAATTTGGGCTCCAAATTGAGAGATAATTTGTGCGAAAAGCTTATTTTTCAAAAAACCCTTTACCAGATGTAATTTCAAAACTACGTTGTTTTGGGGGGCTACTAAATGCCGCTTGTTGGTTGTCAAGTGCCACTGGTAACAATACTACAGATTTATGTAACCAAACTGGGCAGGCTTAAAATTGTGAGAGAATTCCTGCGAAAATCAAGTCCCAAAAAGTTGCTGCGACTGGTTACTATGGCATTGAAGATCCTTTACCATATAAATTTGAAACTCGCCGGTTTTTTTATTTTATTTTATTTATTTATTTATTTTTTGCCGCTTGTTGGTTATCAAGAGCCACTGGTAGTCAGAATGGTATAAGAGCCACTGGTAGTCAGAATGGCTTCTAAAGAAGCTACCACTACTTGGAGGAAGCTGTGGTAAGTAGGTGATTCCATGTTTATATTTATTAGTTAAAAAAAAACTCTGGCTTTTCTTTTTTTGTAGCTGTGAGCTTGTTGTCAAGAATGACTGGTGAATTCAGATAGTCAGAATGGCTTAAATTTGATACTACAGAAGTTACCACTACTCAAGAAAATGTGGTTAAGAAAGTAATTGTATTTGTTTGCTAAAATTCATGATCTTTTGTTTTTGTAGCTGAGAGCTTGTTGTCAAGAATTACGAGTAAATAGCTTAAATTTGATACTACAGAAGTTACCATAACCACTACTCAGGAAATTGAGGTAAGTAGTAATTCCATATTTGTTGGCTAAAATTACAAATAACACTGGCCTCTTTTTCTTTTTTCTTTTTCTTTTTGTAGCTGAGAGCTTGTTCAAGAGTTGCTGGCAATTGAGGTAGTCGGAATGGCTTAAGTTTGAAACTACAGAAGGTGCCATTACTCAGGTTAGAAAGTATTCCTGTATTTGTTTGCTAAAATTAATGGTCAACTGTTATTGTACTGTTTTGCATGAACTGAGCTAATGTAAATTATGTAGTAACAATACTGTAGTTTTATGTTACTGAATCAGGAAGGGTCCGGCAAAGTCAACACCAGTTCGGGCAGGATCATTTGATATTTGTGCTCAAGCACACCACTAGTATATGTATGTATGTATGTATGGATGGTACGTATGCTCCTTAAGCATGTGCGCAGGTAGTCTCGCATAGCCAGACCCTTTACCAATCGCTACGCGGGAAAAGTGTCTGGTAGACTGACATTGAGCAGTTTGTTCTTGCTTAGTCAGCAAGTGAACTGTGGTTCAATTAGTGTGGGTGTAAATCGTTAAATATTTTAAAGCGCATGAATTGTTTAGATCAGTAGGCAGAGCTCGTTCTGTATTGCCATGAAGAAATGTTGCTTATGCAAAACTATGCTGGGAAATGCTGCAAGTTCAATTTAATGACACTGATATTGATTCTTGGCTAGCATTATTCACCTTTAAGCACGACAAAAACCTAAGGTACTATGGCATATACAATGACCCGTGCACAAAGCAACAACTGTATCTTACTGAGCGAAATTTCCAACTGCAAGATACCTTAAAAAGACTAGTCCAAGTCCCTGCTTAGCATTATTAATGACATCATCTAAAGGAAGAGTTTTAACGCTGCTGTTGGAGAGTTGTTCACATAAATACAACATTCACAGAAGTTTGAGCAGATTTACGTCACAGGATATTACGTTACCTATTGTTTGTGGTCTCCCCAATTAGTGAGGGGAACTGAACAAACTGCTCCATGTCAGTCTACCAGACCCTTTTTCTGCGTAGTGCTTGGTAAAGGGTCTGGCTACGCGAGACTAGTGCGCAGGTGCCTTTTTTTTTTCTCCTAAAAACACAGCTTTTTAGGGTTGACCCCACTTGCTTCTGATACTGCATCATTAAAAGTGTGCAGGTAGTCTCGCATAGCAACCTAACTAGGCAGGCACTCTCGATATTTGTGCTCAAGTACATCACTAGTTGGTAAGTGAGCGAAGCAAGTGAGACACTATACAGTGGTGTCAATTGAGAATTGGGGATATTATTTATATATATGTGGACATACACGTACCCGCAGCCAAGGGGTTCCTTTAGAGTGACCGGAAGTAAATATTTTAGCCACACCCCACATATAACTTCTAGAATATCATCATCTGTTCAATCGTGCTGAACCTGCGCTTGAATTCTCTGCTGTTTCTGGCCTAGTCTGAGTCCAAGTGACCTAATAAACATTCAGCTCCTTGGATACAAAATTTCGCTCTCATATCGGCATGAGTAAAGCTTGCTACGTTACATCTATTCTTTATAAGTGTAACGTAATGCACTTTAGTAAGAGTAATAGCACCGGTAAGCATGCAATTCGATATTAATAGCACAAGCAATGGGTTTTTTCAACAGATTAGAAAGGGAGCCTTCGGAAGTGTCTGAAAAAGTTAAACCTCAAATATACAGATAGTATAGTGTAGCTACACTGCAAATGGTTAAAAAAAACTGGCCTACTATTAGCGAGTGATAGCACAGGTAACCTGTTCTATTAAGGATCAAGTAACGCTCGCAAAGCTATTGAAATAGGACTCCGATTTGCCTCGTGTTATTTTAATTGCGTTGTTCATGCTATTAATCACGAATAGCACGGTTACCCATGCTATCACACGCTAATAGTAGGCCAGCTTTATAAAAGCTGCACGAGACTACAGTAAGCTAAAGATCATTTACAGTGTGGCTACTTATGTATAGTGCAGTCACTATCTCTGTATTTCAGGATAAACTTTCTCTTGAACTTTGCTTTAATCGATGGCTCCTCCTAATCTGTAGAAAAAAACTCTGTCTAATAGGGGTATAGCTTCTGCGCTAAAGAATGACATTGTCTCCAACTAGAAACTACAACTGTACATGTCCAAGGCTAGAGCTGCATGTTTGCGCACTTCTCTAGCTACTGTGACATTTCACTTTGTCCCGTGCTATTTTACTTAGTTATAGTGATTTTTACAATACATTTCGAACGGACAGTTTACACGCCATACTATTAAATAACTTGTAGTATGGATAAGGCGTATTAATGTTGCACTGTTTATATACAGCTCACCGTAGTGGATAAAGCCTGGTTACACGAGAATAATCCCGCTTTTCTCTCGAATATCAACTGTGTTTAATGAATTATAGTTTTGAAGTAGAATACATAGAACAAATCATAAGCTTTAGTGCACTAATCTTTTGTTTTTCAGTATTGTAGAAGAATTAACGAGGAAACAAAAGTAGGTGTGGCTTTTTGCGTCTTAAAATCCGAACCCCCCAATGCGAACCTCTGGCTACGGGCCTGATACATATGTCATTTGTACTTTGATCTTCTCATATTTTTGTGTTAGCTTGGTGTTCGACCCCTTTACTAAACAGAGTCCTCCAGTTTATTGATCATTACCCATATCACCCTATATATTAAATTGTTTACCGCTTTGAATTCTTTTGTGGGTGCAGTTAAAACTAAAAAACTTACCGGAGTTCCATTTCTATTCCAGTTAGTGGTGGTGGTAAGTTAATATGCTATTTGTCATAGTTAGTAGCCCTACACAACAGTGTTTATTTGAAAATTCATTTTCCACAAATCTAACCATGAAAGTAAGTAAGTCTTGTATAGGTATATCCAGTTGTGTGAAAGTATTGTGCGTTACAACTACTACTTAGAAAAAAAACTTGAAATAACGTGACCTGTTTCTTTGTTGCCTTTTTTCAATTCAAACAGTTTCGGGGAGTGGTTACTATGGCATTGAAACCCCCTTTACCATGTTATAGGCTCGCTCACCATTTACGTACATATGTCATTTGTACTTTGACCCTCATGCATCTTTGTGTTAGCTCGGTGTCCAACCCCGTCCCATATTTCACTAAACAGATTCCTCTGGTTTATCGATCATTACCTCTATCTTTCTAGAAATTGAATTGTTTGCCACTTTGAATTCTTTTGCGGGTGCGGTTAAAACTAAAAAACTTAATGGAGTTCCATACTTATTCGAGTTAGTGGCAGTGATAAATTAATATGTTGTGCATTACAACTACTACTTAGTGAATAAATGTAACAAAGAAAACATTCACATAATGTGACTTTTTTCTTTGTTTGTTGCTTCTTTTTTTTTCAATTCAAACAGTTGCGGCGAGTGGTTACTATGACATTGAAACCTTTTTACCGTATATATGTAATTTAAAAACTCTATTTTTTTTAGTTAGCCTGAGTGTTAGAAGTTAAAATCAATCATTTAACAATAGTGTAGTTTTAGGCTTGCTCGCCATTTGTGCTCAAGCACACCACTAGTATACATACATGCATGCAAAGCCTGCATACATATATACATACATATATACATACATACATACATATATACACATACATATATACATACATACATGCATGCATATATACATATACACATACATATATACATACATACTTATATACATACATACATACATACATGCATGCATATATACATATATACATACATATATACATACATACATATATACATACATACATACATGCATGCATATATACATATATGCATATATGCATACATATATACATACATATATACATACATATTACATACACACACATACATATATACATACATACATGCATACATGCATGCATACATACATATATATATACATACATATATACATACATACATACATATATACATACATACATACATACATACTTACATACAATACATGCATGCATACAAATTGTTTTGCAGCTCATTTGTTCAATAGTAACTTATGATAAAACGAATTGTTTTAGTCATAACTTAAATAACTTACTGTTGCAAGTAGTTGCACTAAGGATGTCCACAAAACCTGCAGCATCGAGATAGTTCTGAAGGATGAAAACATGGTCATCATCAGGGTCAGTGGCTATATCTCTTAACTGATTGACACTGATACTACCTATGCCAACTGCATATACTTGAATGTCTGTGTTCCTGATGTTTCTAATAGCCGAGTTGAAATTTCCTATGTTAGAGTAACCATCTATACAAAAATGATATATTTACTTCCATAATATTGAAAAACTGAAAATAAATAAATTAAAAATCAAGACTTGTAGCTACCTGTGATGAGAATAGCTATTTTTGGAATTCCTTCAGAATTAATTCTTGCTCCACGACGCTTAGAAGGTGTGAGCAGATTACGAGCATCATTTAAAGCAGCAGGGGTATTTGTCCACCCTCCAGTGAATTCAATTCTATCAATGGCACGATTAAGGGAATCAAGTGTAGTAAAGTCATCCAGATCAAACTGAATAGAAGAGTAAGTTGAATAAGCTACAATTCCTACTCGAGAATAGGGTAGGCCAATAGTGAAAAATGACAAAACTGTCTTGATGAAACTCAGAGCACGCCTATGATTGCGATAGCCCACACTGCCAGATCTATCCAACATGAAGACAAAATCTACATTCCTCTCGCAGTCTAAAAATAGCACAACACAAATTCATGGTCAATATAATTATAAGTCAAGAGTGCTAAACCAAAGCCAAAACTTCAAAAATATTTGCTAAATATGTGTATGAGATAAGATTGTTTATTGTTTGTTTAGCACACTTGGACCTCCAACTATAATTATGGTGCATTATGGTAGTAAAGCATGTAAACGAATAACATGTTATGGACAATGTTTTTCATTGGTATATGACATAGTTTTAGCCCCCTTGTCAGGGATAACCCTTCAGACACAGTCTAAGCTAATATAGCAGGCCTGTTGACATCCAGGGTTTGGGATCAACTTGATGAGTACACAAACCCCACCCACCATCTAGCACGTTCTGATGTTTGCAATGGAAACACGTGTGGTAACTTACATTTGTTTACGAGTATGTCAGTCTTGATTGTGTTTATTTTTGGTGTTTATGTATGTTTATCATAGCAGAGTGTTAGATCAATGAATGTCAATATGTGTTGGCTTGCGAGTTGTTATGAGGATTTGCAGAGGAACAGACAGGTAAACATCAACAAGCGTTGTTTGTTGTTGTTCTCCCATCTTGCTTTGCAGAATATTAATTTAATACCAAGCTTTAGTTCTTAAATTGCAAAATACATTATGTATATCTTTTGCAGAGGAACAGACAAGTAAATAGCAACAAGCGTTGTTTGTTGTTGTTGTTCTCCCATCTTGCTTTGCAGAATATTAATTTAATACCAAGCTTTAGTTCTTAAATTGCAAAATACCTTATATATATCCTAAAGACTATTTCCAAATATCTAGTTTACAAAGCTATAAATGTGTGCTAGTCATCTCGGTTGAAGAATACATAAATGGAATACATTAAGTGATCAAAATTTACCAGAGGGAATGACACTGAGTCGTACTCTCCTGGGGTTGCTGCTCTCATAATAGACCCAGTCAAATGCAGCTTCAATAGCTAGTCTCAGAAAGGAATTGTAGTGTGAGCTGGAGCTGAGTTCTACACTCACAGTGCGACCTGAATAAGATATGACAATGCAATCAATAGCTAGCAAACTATTAGACTAGTTTTTATAGTCTTACCTTCAAAATGAAGTGAGGAATCTGACCCAGGTAGTTCAGAGTCTGGATACTGGCTCCATGCTTTCTTGATAGTCATTCTCCCGGCAGTGTAGAGACTTGCAAGTCTGTCCAGACGAGACTGCATTCTTGAAGACATGATGCGACTATCTGCATTCTGGAACCAAATTCTGGAGTTAGTGTTGGTGACTAGCTCAGCATTAAACCTGGCAGAGTTCCTATCAATGTGGTCCACTATAGGCCGACATACTGCATCCTCAGTTGCTCTAGGTGTTGTCAGTCCAGACCTCGTGGGATAGTATGTTCCCACTAGAAATGTGCTGGGAATCTGTCCTCTAGTGAATTGCTGCTGACCACAAGACAACTTCAACGCTGCTAAACAGAAGATTACACACGCTAGACCTTTAGCGGAGGCCATAATTGATGTCTTCTAGCTTATCCAGAAAAACAAATGTTTATATATCTTACTACTGCTGTAACAACAGGAACTCAATTTCAATAAACAACCTTGTATCAACCCAACCATTAGTTGAACACATGTTGTTGATCATATATATTATTGTAGTGACAGTGCGTCATAATTATGTCCATGACTTTTGATTGCTTTTCAATATTCAAATTATTTTGTAGATACTGTTTATTACTTGGTATGCATGTGTGTTAATTTAAGATTAACATCAATTTTTTTATCAATTGCTCAATTCCAATAAAATTTAAACCCATGAGCATATAATTGGTCTAACCAAGTGAAAAATAATAATTGGATTAATTACATTAGTGCATTTGTTTAGAACTGCATAATTATTACAAGCCGCCGTTACTACTTTTTCTCTCCTTGGCACAAATTTAATTCTGGAGTTAGCTAGAAATTCACAACAAAAAAATGAATCCCAATATGTACTATTAATAAAGTCAACTTTGAAAAGAAGTATTTCATATGTACCATTTCATTGTAAGTACTAGAATAAGGATAGTGGATATGTGTGTGTTGGGAAGGGGAGATCTAGAGATATTTAGAGAAGTGTTAATAGTATATCTATAGTTATTTTGGTTTGACTTTTCAATCTTAGTTTAGTTGTAGGTTTTCTACTAAAAATGATCGTTAAGTTTTGGCTTTGGAGTGCAGACTTCAATGCTTTACTTTTTTTACTTCGTTCTAAGATCACAGACTTCAATTTCATTAAGTTTTGTTGTTGTTGTTTTTTCAAAATATTTACACACCTCAATTTTAGTATTTAGGTCAAAATGAGATTTCCTTTATCTCTTCAACAAGTTATAGTTGGTGAGTTAAGTGACATGCTCACATTGTAGTATGAATCATTTCAGTGAGGGAATCAAGCGGAACATATCTGAGTTATTATGAAAGTAGCTATCATAAACAATGAACACTAGAATCAACAAACATCACTGATTACTATGTTTTACTTTCAGTGTAAGTTCTGATTTATTCCTTCTAGGATGCTACAGACAAACATTGGCAGGTAACTCACTATTTAGATTTAAAAAAAAAACATGGTAAGAAATGATGTAAATTATTTGTGTTTGTGTGTGCATGTTGTTACATTGCAGCAAGCTAATGTTTGAAACTACCAGTTATGTCATGTCACTACATGCAGCTTGATAAATATATACTTAGCCGACTAATTCACGGCACATGCCTGTGTTTATCCATGATGTTGTGTACCCAAACTACTCGAGAAGAGGATCAACAAGAATTCACCTGTCTGTTATTGAACTATCATCTAAAATAATCACTTTCAAGTTAATTGTGTTGATGGCTAGAGTTTGATGTTCTGGGTCTTGAGTGGGTCGGTTTACTTGAAATAACTAAGGCATCTTTTGCTACTGTGTGCCCACTAATAGTGTCTTGATTTGTGTTCATTTACACAGGCTGAAAAGAATCCATTTACAACCATACAAAATTCGTAAACTGTCTTGATAATTAGAGTTAACAAAAAAAAAAAATTACAAGGTTGTACAAGTTAATATCAACACATTATGCACTAATTTACGATTTTGTTATGGTTGTCAATGGACACTTTTCAGGCAGTGCTATTTATACATTTATTTTTCTTCTGGCTTTACAAAACCTATGATTTCACATTTTCAGTTTTTGAACTTGCACAAGTGCAATTATGATTTATATTTCACATAGCTAAGTCCCTAATCACATTAATAGCTGGTGTTGATGTTGTTGCTATTGATTAAAAAAAGTCCCATGACTGATAGAGTTAGTTATAGCTAGCAAACACACAATCTAGAATTGAAACTCAAAAGAAATGACATTTGAATTTCAATAAATTTAACAATTTTATCTGCAATGTTGTTAAGTCAACTGCATCACATGACTACATGGAGACAACAGCACAAATAAAAGGAGCTTTGGAAAGTGCTGGCAATTTGTTCAATTTTACGTCGTATTAAAGCAGCACTTTAATCATCAAAGTTCAATTAATAAGATAACAGTTTTTATTGAACATCGCAACAAGTAAAATATGCCTAGGCACCAGTTATCTTCTACATATATACAGTCACTTCCCATAGGAGGCTGAGGTTGGTGGCTAGAGTCCCCCAAAGTTTTAGAACAGGTGCTAAGACCCCCACAAATTCACATCTTTATATAATAGGAAGCTGAAGTTAAACATCCTTTTAGTGCACACAAAAAAAAAAGAAGAAAAAAAGGTATTCATATTGATGTAGTTGTGGCACTAGGGATAACATGACCCATGATGGCTTACAGGACATGTCAAATGTCACTTAGTAGTTCTGTTATGTATTAGAATAATAATAGCTATTGATTATTGTTGTTAGAACTTAGGACCAGACTTGCAATGAAGTAATTGTTGTTTCATTGTGTAGTAAACTTCACACAAATTTACAACCTTTCTTACCTGATGAGCTTGTTGACAGTGTTCTATGTAAGTGCAATCACACGGGTGACCCTTCAATCCTAGCTGTCATTGCTGAGCTAGCTAGTTTTGGGACTAGCCTGTGCTGCAGCATTACTTACTCATTAGGGATGTAAGAGTGCAGCAATGACAACTCCACAAGTTTATACAGCAGAACGTCAGTTATCCAAACTTCAATTATCTTAACACTTTAGTTAACCAAACACCCAAAATCTAATAGTAGCATGTGCAGACACCAAGAATTGCTTGACACGCCCCTTCATTAGTGCCTTACACATTTTCTATGGTGATCAGTTATCTGAACATTTGAAACACCTCTTGGTCCCAACGTGTTCGGAAAATTGAAGTCTTACTGTATTTATATCTCACTTGTACTAGCTTTAGCATGGAGCTACAATACAAGCACTTTACAAATCTACCGAGGGCAGCAAGAAAATATTCACTCATTTGATTACATGTCATTGGAGGCGTTACCACCGCTTACAATCATACAGCCAACAAACGACAGGCTTTTTCTGAGAAATTAGCCAGAACAAAAATATTCTAGAGCCATCAAGTGATACCTCTTTAAATCTTCAGAGGCTGGCATGTCTTCGAGATCCACTGCTGAGTGACAAAATGACTGACAAAGGAGTACTATAACCCTCTCAGCGCGTGAACTGGGGGTTAATCATAACATCGTCGTTAGGACATACCAGTTGTTATCATTTCATGTAATCAGATACAATTTCTCAGCCTATGTTCATTTGTAAATGTATTGTCCTTTTTACAAGCTTTTTTTTATTAAAAGAAAATCGGTTCACTGACAATTCTCTGCCAATTTTCCTTGTAATTCTGTATATAGTTTTAAATAAAGCCTTAAAAGAGAATATATTCAATGAAAATATCTATTATACATACCCATACAATCACATTAACTACTATCCTCTAATTATAGCCTTTATATCACAATTATAATATGGTTTATCTAAATACCAGCTCATAAAAATAGGACAAACTTGAAAAATAGTTTAGAATATTATCTTATGATCTTATTTGATGAGATAAAAACACCAGCATTGCTACAGAGTACGCTGTGTGAAGAAATGTCACTAATGACCACACCCACTCTGGTGTAAGTGATGAGTTGCCAAACCTAACAGCACACACAAACAAACACACAAACAAACACACACAATGAATGAAGTATTCTGTACTGAAATAAAGACATTGAAATGAACAAGTTTTTGCACACACCAGTGAGAGTGATCCGAGTGATTACCATCTTACTTGCTCATTCTAACACTGCTACTTTCATTGCTAATTTTTAACTAGAGCACCTTAGGTTCAAACCCTCCGTGTGAATCCTCAGCGCTGCTATTCACTAGCTAGCTCAGGCAACACTAATTTCTCTTGACATTTCCTAATTAAGTATCAATAAATCTATATAAAGCACGTGCAGTGAATAAGGCACATGTAAATGCAGTCTCCATGAGATGCAACACATTCACCCATGGACCCATGAAGCTCCAATTCCAGTACCCAGTAAACTTCGCAGCAAGAAGATAAACTGAAAGATTGTGCAAAGCTTATAGCCACAAGCCAAAATAGACTAGCAACCTGATTTTTCAAACCAAGTCAAAATAAAATATTCAGTACGATAGCATGATGCCATTTTCAACGCAGGGGCGGATCTAACTCTAGCAACAGGGAGGGGTCCAAATATATTTAGATCAAAACTCATGAAATTTTAATGATTGATTGTACATGATTTGAGTATTAATTTATTGATGAAGAACATGAGCTAGCATGCAGTTGACCTGTGAACTGTATTGCCCCGTATTGGTACATTCGTCCTTATAATATTTTCAAAAATTTGTTTGGGAGGGGGGGAAAGGCCCTCTTGCCCCCCCCCCCCCCGCCCCCCCCCGCCGCCCCCCCGCCCCGCCCCCCCCGGCCTCCGGAGAGGCCTGCCATCG
>WLWI01004610.1_pt1 | contig 11621 bp, 12 predicted proteins | sample 6701501 | NCBI WGS metagenome assembly WLWI01 (sample SAMN12718690, study PRJNA515312) | sponge metagenome | isolation source: marine sponge | host: Mycale hentscheli | place: New Zealand: South Island, Marlborough, Capsize Point | collected 2014-11-01
GCTTGTCAGTGCCATCCTCGTCGAGATTGACGATGAATGGAGCAATGCCGACAAGCGATATATCGTGTGGAACGACGATAATGACTCAACCTAAATCAAAGTTACAGACGTAGGGTTGCACAATCTACAGATGAATTCAAACTGGAAGCCGTCAATCAAGTGACGACTCATGGCTACTCGGTGGCTAATGTCAGCAAACGGTTGGGTATTTCGAACAAAAGTCTTTACGTCTAGATCAAAGAATTTAGTCAGGTTCGTGAGCAAGGCAAAGATCTTTAACTGGAGATTGCTCGTTTGACTCGAATGACACATGATCTTGTCCTGGATGCGGTTACGATGGCTTACTGGAGACGGAAGCCAACAGACAAAGTGATGCTGCATTCAGACCAGGGGTCCCAATAGACCAGCAGCCGTTTTCAGAAACTACTAACGACGCTCAACATTGAACCAAGTATGAGTCGTCAGGGCAACTGCCATGATAATGCCGTTGCAGAAAGCTTCTTTGCAAACTTAAAAAAGAGGAAATTCGTCGTTGGATTTTCAAAACTCGAGGTGAAGCCTGAGCGGTTGTGTTCAACTATATTGAGATGTTCTACAATCCCAAAAGGCGGCATACTCACAATGATCGATTACCGCTAACGGTTTTCGAACAGCAATATTGTATGAAGCAGAAATCTGTCTATAAGACATAGGTCTTATCAACTTAGATCAATCGGAAATCTCTTCCATTTCATGGTTCTTTTTATGGGGGGAGCACGATTGGTTCTACGCTACTTTTTAGCTCATTTCGAGGCCTTACCTATTGACGAAATCGCCCCTTAATAATCTGCCCAATACTATTGGGGAAAAATAAATGCAGTAGTTGAGCGTTTCTTTGGCAGTCTGAAACACGAAAATATATGAGGAAAAACGTGACAACCTACATAGTGTATTGCAGCACGAATAGGTACACATAGCTGATGGGAATTTATATCCGATGCAGTACTAAAACTCTCGAAGGAATATGCCCAATAAAACTTATCTGGAACAGACGGAGAATACCCAGCAAATGGAGTCAGTCAGCTATTCAGTCAGATTGGAGATAGCTGCCCTGGTGGCACTCCCTTTGAAGATATCGCAATTATTGCGTACTACATCATACCCTGAAAATTGAAATTAGAATCAACTCACGCCGGTGAAAAACAGGGTAAAATGTTAATGGCTAGACAAACATGTCGATCAAAAAATGGTGGGGCGTGCGCGGCTCGAACGCGCGACCACCTGATTAAAAGTCAGATGCTCTACCAACTGAGCTAACGCCCCATCTCGATAACGTTTAGACATCGATCCAGTGGAGGCGCGATTATCCAGATATGATAGGTAGTTGTCAAATTGAAATTATGCTTCTGAGGCAATATTTCAAATGTATTTGCAAAAAAATACCTAAAACTCAAAAACAAAAATTATTGAATTGTATTTTCGACTCTTCGCAACCGTGTTTTGGCTGAAACAGCCACCTGATGACCAGGAAACTGTGCCAAGATATTTCTAAATGTTTCTGCTGCATCTTCATACGAGCCTACGTCGTATTGTATATATCCGATTTTCAAAAGTGCTTCTGGTACCCGAGGGCTATTCGGATAACGTGTTACCACTGTTCGAAAACCTGTTAGTGCATTTTCGAATTGTCTATTTACATACCTCGCCTCTGACATCCAATAATAGGCATCATCCGCTAACCCGCCTTGCGGCCAAGTATCAGCAAGAAGTCGAAATTCGTTGATGGCATCTTCGTACAAGCTTTGTTTGAGTAATTCAAAAGCATTGTCATAGGCTTGCTGTTCGCTCAAGGTAACTGTACTGGAAGTTGCCCCTATTGCCGGTGCGGGAAGAATACTATCCGACACACCGTTAGGTGTCACAGTATCAATTCCCGCTGGCAATTCTGAATCTCTTTCTATGTCTACAACAACATCACCGTTATTCAGAAGCTCACTGCTGTCATTTAGAGCTTGAGAAGAGTCTATTCCCTGCGTACCGACTTGTTGTTGAGCTTGCTCAACCAAAAATAGTCGTTGAGTCAAACTCTCCATTAGCCTGTTCTGCTGCCTTTTCCCGCTTTCATCGTTAAACTGCATTTCCTCGATTAAGTTTCGCAGATGCTTCATCTCTTCCTTTAATTCAGTAAGCTGATTTAGCGCACGAATAGTCTCAGTGTTCACCGGAGGCAAGGATGGTGCAACGATAGGTTCAACCGTTGGAGCAGACGAACAGCCCAGTAACGTTAACAGCGCGATAGTAAGTAGCGAGAATCTGATTTTTTTAATCATTTTCGGTGTTATTGAAATTATCCAAAAGTAGTGAAGCTTATATACTTAGTAAAGAATTTCAACTCTTCTATTTAGACTCCAAGCACTTTCATCACTGCTTAGCGCAACAGGTCGTTCCTCCCCGTATGAAACAGTTTGAATTCGATTTGAGTTTACTCCAAGCGCTTGAAAAATATTTGCCACTGCTTTTGCCCGATCCTCAGCTAGAGCGAGATTGTATTCTCTGGTACCACGTTCATCAGCATGACCTTCCAGTATCACTCCAACTCCCGCTACCGAATTCAAATACCGCGCATGCGCTTGCACAATCGCTTCTCCCTCAAGAGTTAGCACACTACTATCGTACTCGAAATAGATAACTCGCTTGCTCAAAGGATCATTGTTCGCACTCTGACCGACCACCCCGTCTAAACCTGTACCCACGGTGGAGTCTGTACCCAAACCGGAAGTACTAACACCGTCATCAGCACCCGAGACGCCAGCCACAGGTTCCACTTCAATATTATTATCCACTGTCTTTCTTCCTCCGCAAGCTGAAACAACCACGCTCACGATGAAGAGAATTAGGTAGAATTTTAGATTACGCATGATTTTCCTCTATAGTTTTATAATTTACGGTTAAACGGTGACCACGCGGGCTCTCTCACGGAACCCTTTTGAAATTCTAGTGTTTGTTGTATTTGCCCGTCTACAGAAACAGCAGCAAGTACATTTTGACCACCCTTTTGTGTCGCATACATAATCATGTCGCCATTAGGCGCAAATGTCGGTGATTCATCCTGTTTTGAGCGCGTTAGTACCTTAACAGCTCTATCGTCCCGCGAGTATAACCCAACTTTATATCCATTGCCTTGATTAGTAATCAGCGCAATGAATTTGCCGTCTGGAGAATAGTCTGGGCCGGCATTATAAATGCCATTAAAAGTTAATCTCTGGGGGGCGCCACCCAACGCAGGGACACGATAAACCTGAGGAGCCCCTGATCGACCGGATGTAAACGCAATCATCTTACCATCAGGGGACCAAGCTGGCTCTGTATCAATGGCTGTGTGTTTGGTGAGTCGAGAGAGCTGATTAGTAGAGAAACTGTAAATATAGATCTCCGGGTTTCCGTCTTTGGACAGCGTCAGAGCTAGTTTCTGCCCATCAGGAGACCAAGCTGGAGCGCTATTGATTCCTTCGTATTCCGCGACCCGGGAGCGTTCTCCAGTCCAAACATTCTGAATAAAAACCATGGAACGCTTCTTTTCAAAAGATACATAGGCTAGTCGACTTCCATCTGGAGACCACGCAGGTGATAAGATAGGTTGGGTTGACTCAAGCACCACTTTTGCATCAAATCCATCTGCATCGGCTACTTGTAAGAGATATCGTGCGTCAGGAACTTGTCCTTTCACTTCGACATACGCTATCTTCGTATCAAACGCCCCAGTTTTACCCGTCAATTGGCGATATATCAAGTCACTAATCTGATGAGCTACCTTTCGTATTTTTTCACTAGAAACTACGAACTTTTGACCGGCTAGTTGCTTTTCTCTAAACACATCGATCAAACGGAAACGAATTTCATACTGGTTATTTCCGAGGCTAATTACTTTTCCAACAACCAGCGCTTCGACCTTCAGCAACCTCCAGTCTTTATATTGTACCGACTTAAGATCATGAGGATTGCTGATGTAGTTATCTCGGCTAATTAGCTCAAATCGTCCATTCGATGCCAAGTCTGACTCAATAATATCCACTGGTTGTAACACCTCCCCTCCGCCTTCGAGTGCGAATGGAACGATTGCAATGGGAATCCCTGACACCTCTCCTTTATTGACTTCAATGGTGACAACCGCGAAGGCGGATTTAGCCAAGAAACACAAAGCTAGCGCTATGCCAGTAATGCCTATCCTACCAATAGTTGAAAACGGTTTAGATGTCATCTGGATTAAATTTGAAGTTAAAAACATTAATGTATTCATAATATCTCGAATCCGAAGGAAACGGCAAAGGAGATGCTTTCTTTATTGCTGTTTCCGCCGATTGATCAAAAAAACTGTCACCACTACTGCTTACAACTCTAGCAGATGTTACCTTACCTGACCTCGAAACTTGAACCTGAACCACTGCAACCAATCCACCAATACTATTTAGTGGTCGCCTCCAATTTGCCTCCACCGCAGCTCCTATTCGGTCCACAATTGCACTCAATGCAGTTTCTGCATCTGACTGTGTTTGAGCTCTCTGCTGTTCTATCCTTTCGTTTTCCATTTGCCTTTGTAGCTCGTCTTCTCTAATACGCTGCGCCTTCTCCTTTCTTTCCTCCTCTTCCCTAAGCTTTTTCTCCACTTCTTTACGTCTTCTCTCTTTTTCTTGCCGCTTTTCTTCTTCCTTTCTTTTCTCCTCTTCTCGTTTTTTCTCTGCCTCTATCCGTTCAAGTTCTTCTTTCTTTTTTCGCTCCAGCTCTTCACGCTCTTTTTCAGCAGCCTTTTTCTCAGCTTCACGTTTTTTCTCTTCTTCTAACTTCTGGCGAGCTTCCCGCTGTCTTTTCTCTTGCGCTTCACGTTCTCGTTTCTCTTCTAATTCTATTCTTTTTTCAGTCTCTACTCGTTCTCGTTCTTCTATTTCTTTTCGCTTCTCTTCCTCGATACGTCTCTTCTTCAACTCTTCCTTTTCTCTTTCCTCTTCCTTCCGTTTAATCTCCAATGCTTCCTTTCTTTTTGCTTCTTCGACCTTCTTTCGTTTTTTCTCTTCCAGCTCCTTGACTACTCTCTCCCGCTCTTCCTTCTTTCTTAATGCTCTTTGATCTAACTCCTTAGCACTGACAACTTTGGCTTGAATCGGATTAATCACCCCCCTAGTGACTTCCTGCTCATCAGAAACAGGCCACCAAAGACCCGCCAAGGACAATCCGATTAGCAGCACATGCAAAACAACCGAAAATAATGCTGCTCTAACAAACTCCCATAAAATAGAAAGCCTCTGTTTCATTAACTCTGTGGTGTCTCTGTCACCAAGCCAACAGTTTCAACACCGGCTTTTTGTAACAAAACCATCGCCTTTACTACAAAAGCGTATTTCACTTCTCCATCACCTCGAACTAAAAAAGGCAGCCCCGGGTTGCGGCCTAAGATAGCACGCGCTGTGGTTTCAATTTCTTCCGAAGAAACGAGCTTCTCCTCATCGTCATTCAGATAATAGTCACCGTTTATATCAACTGTAACAATAAAAGGCTCTTCACTATCGTCGTCTAACGTTCTGGCAGAAGCTTGGGGCAAATCAACTTTCACACCCGTACTCAATAGTGGCGCAGTTACCATGAATATCACCAAAAGTACCAGCATGACATCAATATAGGGCACGACGTTGATTTCAGCCATCAGCCTTTTTTTACGGCCATATTTTGCTCGACTCATCAGACTTTTTTGACAATATCTTGACGGCTCACAATACTAATAAACTCCTCCATAAAAATTTCATATCTATTCGTGAGTCTTTCTGCCGTATTGGCATATCGATTGTACGCAATAACTGCCGGTATTGCGGCAAAAAGTCCAATTGCAGTGGCGATCAATGCCTCAGCAATACCTGGTGCTACAGTAGCAATTGTTACCGTTTGCATCGTTCCGAGTGACTGGAACGAGCCCATGATCCCCCAGACGGTTCCAAAAAGGCCAACATATGGGCTTGTAGAACCAACGGTTGCCAGAAAAGACAAATGCTCTTCTAAAGCATCCACTTCACGACTCAGAGCAACTCTCATCGAACGATTGACGCCATCAACCATATCCGCCCGATCAATATGGCTCTTCTGAGCTAAACGATTGTATTCCCAATAACCCGCAAGAAAAATGTTGGCAATGCCTTCGGATTTTTGCTCACCGCTGATTTCATGATACATTTTTCTCATATCGCCACCAGACCAGAACTCCTCCTCAAACTCATCTGCAATCCTGTTTAGCCGTTTATAACTACTTCTTTTTCGATCTATCATGTACCAAGAGATCACCGACGCTAATAGCAATGTCACCATCACCATTTGAACCGGAATGCTAGCCTCTAGGACCAGATGCACAATAGAAAGGCTTTGCTGTGAGGTTGTTTCTAAGGCCATTTGTTTTGTTTTTTATTCGGGTTAATGAAACTCTGCTAAAAACCGCCGCAGTATACTACGTCAAGTTTTCAGCTATTTTCCATTTTGATAACACGTTTCCCAGAAAAACTGGTAGCTTTCTAGGCCTGAAGGTTTCGCTTTGCAACACCGCCAGCTTAATTTCAGCTTCCACTAACCTGACATTTTCTCTGAGAACATTTTGCTCAAAAATAACACTTGCCCCTTTGATTGACTTTACACCAAGCGTAATTTCCAGATTATCATCTAACCGTGCTGGCTGAAGGTACTTAAGTTTTGCGTCAGTGACAACAAATAGTATGCCGAACTCCTTAGCCAACACACCTAATGGGTATCCCGCTTCCCTTAAACAGGCATTCCTTGCTCTCTCCATATAGGACAGATAGTTTCCATAGTAGACAACCCCACCCGCATCCGTATCTTCGTAATTAATCGGAATAGTGATAGAAAAAGAGCAATATTGGGATGAATTCTTCATCTAAAAGCAAAATCTACTGATGATCTAAATGTACACAGCAACACTGAATCCCTGCTGAACGCCCGACACCCGCCTAAAATTCATCATATATCATCCATCGGAAAGCAAATCCTGTTGTCGATTAACAACATCTTTCGGCATTTCCAAACCAATATGTTTCCACGCAGACTTAGTAGCGATCCTACCTCTGGAGGTTCTCATAAGAAACCCTTGTTGTATCAAATATGGTTCAACGACATCTTCAATTGTTCCTCGTTCTTCTCCAATAGCCGCTGCTAAGCTGTCGACCCCGACCGGACCCCCATCAAACTTATGCATAATAGCCAGCAGCAGATTTCGATCAAGCAAATCCAATCCATAACTATCCACTTCAAGCATGTCTAAAGCGCGATTTGCTATAGAGGCCGTTAAGCGACCGTTCCCTTTTACCTGAACGTAATCCCGGACTCGCCTTAACAGTCGGTTAGCAATGCGCGGAGTACCTCGGGATCGCGCGGCGATGGCGCGAACACCTTCCTCATCGAAATCAATGTTGAGTAATTCTGAAGACCGCTTAACGATGAAAGTCAAATCATCAATATTATAAAACTGAAGTCGCTGAACAATACCAAATCGATCCCTTAACGGTGATGTGAGCAACCCAGCTCTTGTTGTCGCTCCAACCAACGTGAATGGCGGCAGATTTAACTTGATTGATCGAGCGGCCGGTCCCTCTCCGATCATGATGTCAAGCTGATAGTCTTCCATTGCTGGGTAGAGTATCTCTTCGATAGCAGGGTTCATCCGGTGAATTTCATCGATAAACAATACGTCATTCTCTTCAAGATTGGTGAGTATCGCAGCTAAGTCACCTGCTTTTTCCAACACGGGTCCTGATGTTTGCCTGAGGTTCGCGTTCATTTCTACCGCCAGAATATTCGCCAAGGTTGTCTTCCCAAGCCCTGGTGGTCCGAATACTAAAACATGGTCAAGCGCTTCTTGTCTCAGCCTGGCGGCCTGAATAAAAATCTCCAACTGTTCCCGTGTATTTGGTTGGCCAATAAAATCAACCAATCGAGTTGGTCTAAGACTCCTGTCAAGCATTTGATCATTCGAAGAATCAAATGCTTGGTTAGGAGATAGCAAGGGATTAAGGTCGCTCATCGTTTTGTCAAATATTGGAGCGCATTCTTGATCAGATCATCTCGTTGAGAATATTCTGACTCAACTGTCCGAACTGCTTTTTTTGCATCGGCTGACTTATAGCCCAAGGAAATCAGAGCACCAATTGCATCCTGCACTGGGTTTTCAAGTACCTCATTAGTTGCGACTCTCCCTTCTATAGAGGCCGAATCCCCAAGTTCTGAGATACGATCACGCATGTCGATAATCATACGTTCAGCCGTCTTCTTCCCGATACCCGGAACTTTGACTAGAGTGCCAGCATCTTCTCTATGAATACAGGAGATAAATTCTTCTGCGCTTAACGTTGAAAGAATTGCTAACGCGACTTTCGGTCCAACACCGTTAACCTTTAGAAGTAGACGAAACAGCTGTCTTTGTGATTGATCAGAAAATCCGAACAATAACTGAGCATCTTCCCTGACAACAAGATGGGTAAATAGAGACACGGCTCCATGCTCCTCGGGCAACATATAGAATGTCGCCATGGGAGCCTCCAATTCATAACCAACGCCGTTTACATCCAGCAATATAAATGGGGGAAGTTTCTGTAACAATTTTCCTCTCAGGAAACCAATCATCTTAGCTTGCTCATTTTTTTCGATACCCCACTTTTCCTGAGCCCAGCGCGATTTGTCTCAAAAGCTCAACAACCAAACGAAATAAATCGACACACCCAAAGGATTCTTGTAATTTCGAACCACCATCCTGGTGAGTAATTGTTGCAAAATTAGCTGGCATTTATAAGTCTTCGTTCAACTTGAGCCGTGTGAATGTGACAGATAGCGCAAGCCAATGCGTCCGCTTCGTCTGAAGCAGGTGTTGTTCTAAGCCCCAACAGCACCCGCACCATATGTTGGACTTGTTCTTTTTTAGCACCTCCAGTGCCAACAACCGCTTTTTTGATCTGCAGAGCACTGTATTCGAAAACAGGAACATTCGCATTCACAACAGAACAAACAGCACTGCCCCGGGCTTGACCAAGAGTCAGCGCAGATTTGTAGTTGTTCGAAACAAACACTTGCTCTACAGCGGCAAAGTCGGGCCTAAATGAATGAATGATCCTTTCCACATCTCGATAGATTTTCCCAAGCCTAAGTGGGAGTGCTTCGTTACCCATTTTCACACATTCGTACCCGAGGCAATGAAGAGCGCCGTCCCTAACTTCCACCATACCAAGGCCAGTATTGCGGGAACCTGGATCGATTCCCAGCACACGCACTATTCCTCCTCCGGGAAGCTGGCATTAGTAAACACATCCTGAACATCATCTAATTCTTCTAAAACATCAATCAACTTCAAGATCTTTTCAGCAGCTTCTCCGGTCAACTCTGTTTCCATGGATGGACGCTGAATAAGTTCAGACATATCTGGCTGAAAACCAGCTTCTCTAAACGCCTGCTCAACTTTATGAAAACTCTCTGGCGGTGTGACTACCTCGATAACACCATCTTCTCCTTCAACATCATCTGCACCAGCTTCTAATGCAATATCCATAATTTGCTCTTCATCCTCTACTTCTGAAAACACAATTGATCCAATTTTCTGAAAGAGATAGGAAACAGAACCATCTGTACCCAGATTTCCACCATGTTTGGTAAACGCATGGCGGACCTCACTGACTGTGCGATTCTTATTGTCAGTTGCGCACTCAACTAAAACCGCCACACCACTTGGACCATATCCCTCGTAGCGAATTTCAACAATGTCATCACCATCAAGCTCCCCTGCCCCTCGTTTAACCGCTCGCTCAACAGTGTCACGAGTCATATTCGCGGACAGTGCTTTATCGACGGCAGCCCGCAATCTTGGGTTCGCATCAGCATCACTTCCCCCCATTCTAGCGGAGACCGTGATTTCTTTAATGAGTTTAGTAAACGCCTTACCACGCTTAGCGTCCTGAGCAGCTTTACGAAACTTAATATTGGCCCACTTGCTATGACCTGCCATTTTGACTCCTAAATAAAGGTATTGATTTCGATGATAGCATTCGGTGTAACACTAGACTATGCAAATCCCTTTGAGCACACATGGAAGTTCAGTCCTAATTCCAAAACCGTGGGCACTCTTTCTACCCTGCGAAAAAGATCAAAACCAGAGGCCGTTTTCTGAAAAAGTTGCCCTCTCAGGGCAATTCGATAAATATTAGCTCTCTACTCTCGACTTACGTAACTGGATGCCTAACTCTCGCAATTGCTTACTATCGACGTCACTTGGTGCCTGAGTCAATAAACACGATGCTTTTTGAGTTTTGGGAAAAGCGATAACATCTCGAATTGAATCAACGCCACTCATCATGGCAGCCAATCGATCAATACCAAAGGCCATTCCGCCATGAGGCGGCGCCCCAAACTGCAACGCATCAAGCAAAAACCCAAACTTTGAGTCTGCTTCATCAGCATCAACACCCAAAACGCCCAATACTTTTTGCTGCAGATCAGACTCGTGAATACGGATAGATCCACCGCCCACTTCCGTCCCATTCAAAACTAGATCATACGCACGGGATAATACCTTTCCAGGATCATTTTCCAGCATCGACAAGTGTTCTATTTTAGGTGATGTGAATGGGTGATGGACGGCGTGCCAACGATTGCCTTCTTCATCCCATTCCACCAAGGGGAAATCGATAACCCAAAGCGGTTTCCAACCACTTTCCACCATATCCATATCACGACCAACCTTGATACGCAGGGCCCCTAATGCGTCATTTACAACCGACGCTTTATCTGCGCCAAAGAAAATTAGGTCGTTTGTTCTTGCCGCTGTTTTTTCTAAAATACAAGTCAACACCTCATCCGGCAAGAATTTAAGTATTGGAGACTGCAACCCTTCCCGTCCAGCGCCGATGTCATTTACTTTGATGTACGCCAACCCTTTCGCCCCATACTGCTTAACATATTCAGTGTACTGGTCGATTTGAGCTCGCGACAACCTATTTCCTCCAGGAATGTGAATGGCTGCCACCCTGCCCCCTAGATCGTTTGCTGGACCAGAAAAAACTTTGAATTCTACCGATTTCATAATGTCAGTTAGCTCAGTGAGTTCCAACGGTATCCTTAAATCTGGTCTATCAACACCATAGCGAGAAACCGCCTCTCGATACGACATTCTGGGAATAACTTCTGGAAAAGTCACACCCAGTACATTGTCGAACAGCTCTCGAATCATCTGCTCCATTAGTCCGGTGAGTTCAAGCTCGTCCATAAATGACACTTCCACATCTAGCTGTGTGAATTCAGGCTGTCGATCCGCTCGAAGATCCTCATCTCTAAAACAACGAGCTATCTGGTAGTAGCGCTCGAAACCAGAAACCATCAAAAGCTGCTTAAAAAGTTGAGGGGATTGCGGCAACGCAAAGAATTCTCCAGGATACGTGCGACTCGGTACCAAATAATCTCTCGCGCCCTCTGGAGTTGACCTCGTCATAAGATTGTGCAACCCTACGTCTGTAACTTTGATTTAGGTTGAGTCATTATCGTCGTTCCACACGATATATCGCTTGTCGGCATTGCTCCATTCATCGTCAATCTCGACGAGGATGGCACTGACAAGC
>WLWI01004613.1_pt1 | contig 11617 bp, 2 predicted proteins | sample 6701501 | NCBI WGS metagenome assembly WLWI01 (sample SAMN12718690, study PRJNA515312) | sponge metagenome | isolation source: marine sponge | host: Mycale hentscheli | place: New Zealand: South Island, Marlborough, Capsize Point | collected 2014-11-01
AGATGCAAATGGTCTGAATTTTGGTGTGCAGAGAGACCTTATCACCCTAAATAAATTCAGCATGTTAAAGAATTGCCACCGTTGCTTGAAGTTTTTTTTTTTCAGCATCAATTTTTAAGGAAAATGCATGGGCCGGATGGGTCTCCACCCTTAAGCAAGTCCTACTTTATACTTAGCCCCCACTACTCAAGAAATAAGTATTTTTGAATTGTTTGCTAAAATTAAGGTAAGAAAGTAATTTTGAATTTGTTTGCTAAAATTAATGGTCAACCATCATTGAAATAGAAGCTTCTTCAGGTAAAATATATCACATAATCATAATTGTAGTTTTATATAACCTAGCTGGGCAGGCTTGCTCGATATTTTGTGCACAAGCACACCACTAGTTTGTATATATGTGTGGATGTAAGTATGTCATTTTGTACTTTGACCCTCGCATTTTTGTCTTTTCTTGGTGGTCGACCCTAGTAAAAATAGTGACTCGGGCAGAGACGAGGCTGCAGAGAATCATGCAGATATGTACTTTGGCAAATATGTGGGAGAGACACTACATGAAATGGCCCCTCGCCAGAAAGCCATTGCCAAGTCCCGGATTCAGCAGGTGCTTTGAAGTACAGTTTCCTGAAGAACATTTCTATTCCCTTCCACAATCTTCTGTTACACCTCATCTACCCCACTATTCGCAATCAAACTACGAATAGCAATTTCAGAGTTGGAACTGTCACAAAATGACATGAGTATAATTAGCTATCACAAATTTATTCAGTTAGTTCGCTGTACATGAGCATATTGCCAAGAGACTTCTCCTTGGGTACTGATGAAATAACTCCTATAGCTGTCACGAATGGAAGCAGCAGACCTTGAATGCCTAACAATTATAATATTCAGTGATATTGTGCACAACAAACAAACAAATAAAACATAAAATCATCATACCAATTACTACTTGTACTTGCTACTGGGTTCATCCCAGTACTCTCTTCATCATCTGTCCGCCATGTACCTTCAATAACATTGCCTTTCCCATCCCAGTGGCATAGCTACAGGGGGGGCTGGGGGGGCTAGAGCCCCCCCACTTTTATAATAAGTGGGGCTAAGCCCCCCCACTTTTATACCAACTATACAATACACATGTATTGAATATAAGTAACCAGACACATTTGTATTTACCTGATTTTCACATTATATTCATAAATGCCAATCAAAAGATATGGTAATTACTTGTAAATCTGGTATGTATTTTCAAACCAGACACCTTGTATTCAAGTCTCATTAGCAGTTGCTTGCAGTCAAAACACAGATCGTGATTTCTCAAACTTGAGGAGGCAACTTCCATTGTTACATGATATTATCAAGCAAGGACTGCCTGAAGTTAGGCTAGTTACTTCAGTTGACACCATATGCAGTGCAATGAACAAGAACAATGGAGTTTTGAAGGACATGCTACCCTCTGTGCATAAATTACTTCGTCTTATGTGTACAATTCCGATAACCTCTGCCACCTCTGAACGAACATTTTCAACTATGAAGAGAATAAATACTTACGTTCAAGTATGACAGAAAAACGTTTAAAATAACTGTTTACTTTTAAATCACAAAGAGCTTACAGAAAACTTGGATTTAATTTTGATAGCTGAAGAATTTGTTGAAAAACTTGATGAAAGAAAAAGATACTTTGGCAATTTTTTATTTTTGTTTAACTTACTACAATAGTGAAATAATTGTGCATTACATTGTATTAACTTTAATGTAGTGATTGCTTTGGCGCGATATCAGCCCCCCCACTTTAGGTGAGCTAGCTAAGCCTCTGCGATCCTCTCCGTCAGTGAACCCTGGAGGACAGTACATACTGGACTCTGTAGTCTGTAGGTAGTTGTGGAGGGCAATTGCTGCTTTGGTATACATCACCACCTTGTCGGGTTGTGCTATTATCGGCCTCCTAAACAGCCTCCATCTAAATCATAATACAAATAGCTATCAGCTTTTGCAACAATGTTTATCAGGTTGTTAATACCTAACTGCAAGAATACCAAAGGAATTTTCAATAATCCTGCGAGCTCTGCTTAACCTGTAGTTGAAAACAGCCTTTTCTTCTGCAATAACAGCAGCTCAAATGATATCAACTGATTTAGCTAATTCTGAGGAATACATACCAGATAGATTTCTTCCTGGATAAGGTCGTAGCATATTTGTCCGAAGAGGGAATGCCTAATCGCCAACAATGACAAAAGGTAATTTGGGATGTGCAGTTCCTGGAAGTGGATGAGGTGCAGGAAAGGAGAGAGAGTCATTCTCTAGAGCTATTCCAAAGCTGGAATGTGCCAGTACCCCTCCATCGCTGTGACGACCAAGGTCTCCAACATCAATTACAGTAAACCTATATAAAATATCAAAGTAGTAACAGTGTTGTCCCTTATAGTTATAGTATGATGATCCACTGTTGATTGGAGCTTGCACTACAATGTGCTTCCCATCAATTGCTCCTTGAAATTGATACAATATACAGTAAGCACTAGAAAAATAAGAACACACTACACACACACACATATATACCAACACAATTAGGGAAGTTCCATCTCATCTCAAATTCCCTACTGATTTTTTCCCAGTCTTCTGCGAGAGATGGAGCTCTGATGTACTTATTGGCCAGCACTGTATAGAGAGCTTCACAAGTCTCTTGAATAATTGTACAAACAGATGAACGTCCCACACGAAAGTTGAATGACAAAGAAGGCTGATAAAGAAACATAAAAGTAGTGTATCAGGTTTTTATGAGTGTAGTTATTAGCAAAAAAATTAGCCTACTCATCAACACTCTCAGTACCTCTGAATAAACCCCACGTATCACAACTAACAAGTCATATTTATGTATAGATCCAATGAAGCCATAGTTACTTGTGAATTGCCAGTTGCTAAGTAGCGGATGGTTAGTGCCAGCCTTTCTGCAGGAGATATTTGTGCCCGAAGAGTACACTGGTATTCCCGGTGAGACAATAGTGGACTAACCTTTATCATATATAAGTTGAAAACACTTGAGAGGTTTTACATAAGCACAGTAGTATCTATTCATACCATTTCCAATAAAGCATCAAATCTCTCCCTAGACATCCTTAAGTATCGGAAATGGGACTCTGGGTCAGACAGCCTCATCTCTTGCAGGAGATTATGATATTCACCTTGCTGCTTCCTTTTGGCGAAAATTGGACGAATCCATATTCTTCTACACCTCTTCCTCCTCATTCTTCTCCTTCTTCTGATTGCTAAGACCAATAGCAAATCGACTTCTCCGTCACTACTATCTCGCTCCATGCTCATATAATCTCCAGGTGGAGTTTGACGTAGTGAAACGTAATCATGTCGTTATATTGTGAACCAAACTACACGATGCGCTGCGTTGCTTGTGTAGAGCGACACGATTAAACGCGACGCGACACGACGCGTTTCGCTTATTGTGAACCGGCCTTTACTGTTACTTCAGTATACAGATTTTGCATTCAACTTTTATCAGATTCTACCTTGTGTGAATTACTTGTGCACAATGGCTCGCTTGCCATTTGTACTGAAGAACATCACTAGTTCATTTTCACTTATTAATAATGGTACGTGTGACATCCTCGTTTTTCCCACGCATGTAAGTTGGTAAAGCGTCTTGATAAAATAGAGAGATGGACATGCCAAACGGAACAGTGAGTTGCAGGTCCAAGATGTTGTTGGAGCATACCTAAAGCTAGGCTAGATTGCTCGCTATTTGTGCTGAAGCACACCACCAGGAAAGTGCTATTCCAAAACTCAATACAAAAGTCTATGGGAATAGAAAAAAACCACAGGTTTCCCGCTCAAAACGCGCCCGCTTTTAGTCACGCGGTGCGGCTCAATTTATGGCGTGGACTGTCTTCATTAAGAATTTTGTAAACAATGAGCGACTTCTTCTCAGATTGCTGCGTTTCTAGCTTTGTATCACGATTAGTTTAGGTTGCAGAGTGTGGAAACAGGATAGACGGAGTGTCCTGTTGTCAGAGAGGGTACGGGACCACCTGATAGGATGTAAGTAAGATTATTTGTCTATCTGTTCAATAACAAATGCCTATAGCCAATATATTTCAGAGAGATATAGCTACCATTTAGCTAGCAATTTGTAATACAGCCTTTTTGCCATTAAATTGTGTGCTTGAAAGCTGTGTTTATGCCAATTCCTTTTTCTTCACCACTAGATGCCATTTATTGTAAGGATTAGGACCAACTCAGGCTGCACTCCACCTTCAACTCTGATCACAACTATATTAAGTATGTGTACAACTTAAATTCTATCATCTCATAAAATTTCATATATATGACTAGATGAAACAATTGATAATTTTATTTAACAAGGAAATCTAATAATTTTAGCCACAAGTTAACAGTGCTGTACTGCTGAATCCTGTGAATATCAGAATACTTCTTGGGACACAGTAGGTAGAATCGACTGCTTTTAATCTTGTCTCTTTAGAAGAACGCCCCACCAGTTCGCGTTTTCCGTCTGCTGTACATTACCTACACTTAAGAAACATAAATATAGCTGAAACAGACGAGATGAGCTGTACAGCGCCGGAAAAACTCCATGAACTTAACTAAATTTCTTTCTTACAATAGTTACAGAATTAATGCGCACCATCTTTTTCACGTGCAACGTTGACGTTTGCGCGCAAAATTGACTTAGATTCACATGACTAAATTGTTTCAGGTAAAGTACTAAATTTCACATGACTAAATTGTTTCAGGTAAAGTACTAAATGCATTCCTCATTTACCGCGCTTGCGGTCGTGCCAATTCAACTTGGACATACTATAGTTAATCAATCATTACCTGCATCATCCTAGAAATAGAATGGTTTACCGCTTTGAATTTTTTTGCAGGTGCAGTTGAACTTAAAACCTTACCTGAGTTCCATTCCTATTTAAGAGTGGCCACACACCGCCTACCCAATTTCTTGTTGATGGTTGCTATGCACGATTACTACTATTGTATACTTGCAGGGGCTTCTCCATTACAACACAAGTACAAAATACCTGCCTAAGCGCGGCTCACTAATTTATAGAACGAATCTGGAAGAAATATCGGGGCGGTTATAAAACTTTGTATCACTTTTTTGGAGCGGTGCGGTAAGTCGGAGCTCTGCAATTTGGTGCACTACTAGCCAAGCCGTACTCTACTGCAAGACAACGAGTTCTTTTCCATTTCAATATTACTTTATGATTTATTCGCAATTTTTTCTATTTATATGATATTGAAAAATTCTTGTTGTGGCGCAGTTCATTGTTTTAGGTTTATATACAAAAAAAATTGTCGTTCTCATTATTAGATTCCAAGAAAAACTGATATAAAATTTGGAACTTTAATTCCACTCGCAATGATTTTTTTTTTATTGGTTTGTACAGGTTCTAAAAAATCCCGCTTATATCAAGAGTAAAGAAACAAATAATAAGAGAGTCAGAAGAGAGAGCAATTTCTTGGAGATAGTCCGAGGTAAAGGTATTAGGTCTGCGCAGCTTGGGAAGTCAACGCTCTTAGAAATCGAGCCTGCTGGATCCATCCGCTTGAGTTCAGGTACGCAGAGCTTGGAGAACGGCTACTGGAGGAGAGGCAGCCTGGTGCACCTTGCCACTTGAGTTCAGACGACGCATGGAGAGTTGCTGTAAACGGCTACGAGACAACAGGCTAAACTAAAACACCACAACTTCACAAAGTATACTTCTGCTACTACTGCGCGATTGTTTCTGCTCGCGTATTATCGAATTGTGGGGTATTGGCGGGGAATAAATTAATGTCCAGATCTACAGGCTGTGCGTGTTGCTATGTGCAGCCACCCTGAAGTTAGAGGCGGTGGTAAGTTAGTATGCTATTTGTCATAGTTATAAACCCTACACAACAATATTTACATGAAAAGTCATTGTCCACTGGACTAATGGTGTGGGTATGTCTAGTTGTTCCAAAGTATTATGTATTGCAGCTACTACTTAGCTAAAGAATATTACAAAGAAAATGTTTACATAATGTAACTTACTTTATTACTTTTTTTTTCCCATTCAAACAGTTGTGGCAAGTTGTTCATAAAGCATTGAAACCCCTTTACCGTAGATATGTAATTAAAAAATTGACCATTTTTTTAGTAGCTTGAGCCTCATGGAAGTTATAATCAATCATTTAAAAATAGTGTAGTTTAAGCACATCGTCACTAGTTTTGGTTATAAACCAATATTGAGGTTTGTTTGCGATTCACAAATCCCAACACACAAGGGTGAAGCCAGAGTCGCTAGGGTTTGTAAAATGCTGTACAAACCAATTCTTATTGATTTATTACTATTTTATAGCTGTGGTGTGGACACCGAGGCAGGTTTCTGTTCATAGTTACCAATTTTTATGAGTGAGCCAGAAGAGAGGGACTTCAGATGATTCTACTGATAGTGACACACAAAGTAAAAAATGTTTGGTTTTAAAACTCCTGAAGAATTAGTCTAATGTACATTAAAAAGGTTCCAAAACAACTTAAACTACACAATGGGCTATTCGCAGCTATGATACTTGGAGAATGACAAATAGTTATTTCCACATGAAAAGGTTCCTGAAAACTTATTAATTAATGGAACGGAAGAGGAAATGGGAATTTTGGTTAATTTGGTACGTTATAGAATGTAGGAAAAATAATAGCGAGTATCCTCCTAAAACCATATACCAGCTATTTTCTGGATTTCTTCGCCTCACACAAAAGAATAATATTAAATCAAGTCTCTTCATGTTGTTTTGGACAATCTATTTAAGGACTTTTCAGAAGGAAGGTAGCTATAGAAAAGACATAGAGTTTTAAAAAACTCTGAAATTCACCTTATGGGTGTGGAAAATCCAAAAGCACTTCTTAGAGCCGAATTTTATCTTAATGGGCGGAAGTTTTGCTTTACAAGAGGTAAGAACATCGAAAGTTTAAATTGTCACAGATAGTAAAAGTTAATTCCACTTCTTTACACTATATCTGGAAAAGTTTTCAAAATAGTAATCCTGGTGGTCTAGCTAACATTGAAAGGATGCCGAAAGTGTTCCCATTTTTTCCAATTCAATTGCCGGTGTCGGAGGGTAGACTATCTCCCGGGGTGGAATGTCCGCCAGGACACTGCGCCCTAGGGTGGTTTGTCCCCCTGCCGGCTAAAAATGTCCCACTTCCCTTTACCAAATGCGCACGTGTCTTTGAGTTCTTACTTCAACATGGCCACGAACAGCGTGGAATATGAAGCCATATACCAGTTTTTTGTGGTGTGGACAGTACCCCGACGGTTGCAGTAAGAATAAAAAAAGAGTTCTTAGGCCAAAGCTAAGGACAATTATAAAACAGAAAAAGATTCTTTGTTTTACGTCCTCAGTAAGCACGTTTTCCTAAGGAGAGAACTGGTATTATTGATATTTGTCATTCTCAACCAGAAGGTAATTAATGGTGTTAAAAGCTTATACTGAATACTATATTAGAAGAGATAAGATCCCCTTGCTAAATTGTTACTGGGGTGTTTCAACTTGGCAAGTGTGCATTAACATTTTCTTCTATTAAGGTAAACTGCGCTTTTCAATTGCCTAAGGTTAAAGCTGTTTGATGTAATATTTTGAGAATAGTGTTGGAACTAGCAGCTTAGTTTATCTTCATTAAACAGTATTTCTCCCTGTTCTGCTAATAACTTTTTAAATAGTTTTTCCAAGTAAGTAACACAATAATATAGCAGCATATTATACACAATATAGCATGTGAACCCAGAGTTAATTGACTTCTAAATGGCCTTACATCATGGCAGCTGCCATCTAGGCTAAGACTGCTGGCACTGTATTCCACTAGAAACTAAGTGGCGATGTTTAATATATGTGTGTGTATATATATATGTATGTATGTTATGTATGTATGTATAATATATAAAGTTGTTAGCAAACTTTCCTACTTTGTGCAGGCGTAAAATCAAAAATGTACAGTAGAGCCCAAACACCTACAAAAAATTTTTTTTTTGGATTTTCTTTTTATTGGCCCAATGACACTTTAGCTAACATCAAATTTGAGTGGCTGAAACAGGAGCGAGCACCGTTTAAACACAGCCACCTTTTACTCTCTATTTTGACCTTCCTTGCTTGCACGGAAATCCAACCCACGAGTAATTGAAAATCGTGGGCAAATTCAATTTGTTGCCTAGCAGCAAATTACCCTGACTGCAGAAAATCGAGGGTAAATTTTTTTTATAAGTTTTTGTTATAGCATTGCAGCAACAGAATAGAAATAATAAACCTGAATAATCAAGCTAAAGTTGATGTTGCTATTCATGGAGTCTTGTAGTTGGAGTCTGCAGACCAGGAGACTCTCCTGGGACTATAATTGTGAAGACACTGGAAGAATCAGCAAGTCTCTAACTGGGCAAAGGTTTCAGTGATGATGAAAATTTCTGTCACACTGCAACAAGAGAAGGCAACACATTTTGAAAGTCCATCATTTTTTTTTCATGCATTTTTTTTCTTACTAATGTAACTATAGACCCCTTGCAGTGATGTAATTTTTAATTACATTAGCATCCTGAAGTTATCAAATGATTTTATAAATAATGTTTAAGTTTGTATTTGTACTTGCAATTTAGTAACTTTGAGATTAGCCATTTCATTATATGAAGAGCCAGCTAGATACAATCAAGGAAGGGAAGGTAGAGGACAATATAACATCAGATAAACAGCAAAGCTTAATAGTATTCATTTAGCCCACTTGGGTTGTTTAACAACTAGTTTCATTGGAAAAACACAATTCACTTTTAATGGAAGTGGACAAGTGTATTCCACCACACAATGAAGTGCTTTATTCTTTTTCCTTGTAAATTTAATTTATTGTTTTATATTTTATGACATTTAATTAAGGAGCTTCTTTGATCTGAACAACAATATCTAGTTGATAAGAAATGTCAAGTTGAAATTAAAATAACAAGTTAGCTAATGGTCAATGAACTAAAGAATTACATCTTATTAATAAACAAGAAACAAGCATTGTCTAAACAAAGATAGTATGTGCAGAATGCACTGTAATACATTTGACTTATGAACTAGTTTTGCTAGTCCTACATAAAGTTTGATTATTTATCTATTCACTATTTCTTCTTTTTTTTTTAACCTATGTTAAGGGGGGGAGAGGGGAGATTCTTAACCATTTATATACATCATAGCGCTAGCTAAAGTTTTCAACAGAGTTTGAATTGCGATAGCTTGAATTGTGATAGCTTGAATTGTGATAGCTTGAATTGTGATAGCTTGAATTGTGATAGCTTGAATTGCAGCACTAGCTGCAGCTGATGTTGCCGCACCTCGCACTGAGTGAGCTTTAAATATAATAGTGTCAATGCCTGCTTTGGATAGTAGGAGTTTGATCCACCTTGCTATGGTGGATGGGGTTACCGCATTGTGAGGTTTGATTAGTGCTAGAAAAAGCATTTGCTGGGTCTCCCCTGCACACCTGTTTTTTGTTTTGTCAGTATATGCCTGCACAGCTTCCACTGGGCACAGGTTTTTGTTCTCAGGGAATCTAGCAAAGAAGAAGTCTGTAAGTGGCTTGCCCTGTCTAGACTGCTTTGCCACAGCGATTGGGGCAAAGGTCACACCTTCAGGTGAGTACTTACAGTGTACTCTACTTAGTTTTGCCAAGTCTACAGATCTTGACGGTCTGGTGAGAGCTAGCAGGGCAACTGTTTTTAGGGTGAGATCATTAATAGAGAGGGTGACATTCTCGCCCATAGAGTTAATGTGTGCAGTAACTTTGGCCACATCCCACGTCTCAGCATATCTAGGCTGGGGGGATCTCTAGTGGAAGGCCCCCTTAATCAGGCGTGTGACAAGAGGGTGTTGGCCAACCACATATCCATCAACTTTTTCATGTACTGATGAAATAGCTGATCTGTATGAATTCAGGGATCTGTATTGGTATCCTTCCTCAAAAAGATGTGCTAGGAAGTTAACCACGCCTGTTATATCTCCTGAAACGGGATCAATATCCCTTTGATCACACCAGCATAGCCACTTTTTGAACAATGAGTCATATGACTTGTTTGTCTTCTGCCGCCAGGATGAGAGGAGTAGCCTTGTAGCCTCCTCTGAAAGCTTTTTACTGCGGAATCTATTCCGGAGACACTCCATGCGGCCAGTTGAGGAGTCATATGAGGTTGGTTGACGCTGTGCGTCGGTATTATTGTCTCGTGGTTCCTCGGGAGCATGAGTGGCTCCCGTATTAGCATTCCCAGTAGTACTGGGTACCAAGGTTGCGACTTCCAGGTTGGAGCCACTAGGGTTATCTGAGCTCTCTGCTCTCTGACTTGTGTCAGTACCCTCCCAACTAGGTTCCAAGGCGGGTTGGCATACCCCTGGAACTTTGTCCAGTTCATGTTGAATGCATCTATTGCCATAGCACCTGGGTCTGGCCTCCAGCTCACATAATGCTGGAGTTGGTGAGTTAGCCGCGAGGCGAACAGGTCCACCTCCAGAGGTCCCAGGGCCCGATTGATCAGGTTGAAAATCTGGGGATTGAGCATCCAGTCTGTCCTGTCTTTCATCACACGAGATTCCTCGTCTGCTATCACATTTAGCGAACCAGCTAGATGGGATGCCTGTAGGCTGATGTCTCGATCCAGGCACCACATCCACAGTTCCCTGGTCGTGTGATTCAGTTGTGGGGAAACTGTGCCCCCACGCCTGTTTATGTACGTTAGGGCAGTCGAGCTGTCCATCCTTAAATGAATCAGTGTACCTGGTTGGTCCCTGGCAAAGCATTTGACCGCCAGCATTGCTGCCAGCAGCTCCAGGCAATTTATGTGCAGAGTGGCTTCCGTCCTTGACCAGGGACCCCCTGTCCTCTCCCCCTGACATTCCGCACCCCAGCCTATATTGGAGGCGTCCGTCATTATTATCAGGTCTGGGTCTCTTTGCATTAGGCAACGACCATTCCATTTGGTAAGGTGTTGCCCCCACCAGGATAGCTCCTCCTTTGCTTCCAGTGTCAGATGAGCTTTGCTCATATAGTCTTGTTCTCCCGTTGTCTCCAGTGCTGTCTGAAGGCACGTTTGCAAGTGTCTGTAAAACAGGGGGGCTGGGGGAATGGCAAGTGCTGCATGGTTCAGCTTCCCCAGCCAACGGGATAGGTCTATAGCCCTCAGGCCATCCCCCAAGCGTACTATTCTCTGCGCTTCTAGCTTCAGGTGGCGAATTTTTTCCCCTGGCACCTTGATCTCCATAGTTTGGGAGTGTACAGTAAACCCTAGGAAATCTATCTCCCGGGTAGGGTCCACAATTGACTTTTTCTGGTTGATTATGAACCCCAGGTTTTCCAGGAGGAAAATCAGGCCTGCCGTGTGGGCCTGAGCTTGAGACCTGGTCTCCGCCATCAGGAGAATGTCGTCTATATAGATGATCATTCTCAGGCCTAAAGACCTCAGTGTGGTCATGATGGGTTTGGTAATTTTGGTAAATACCCATGGTGCTGAGGACAGGCCGAAGGGTAGACAGGTGAACTGGTAAGTTTTCCCCTGCCACCCGAACCGGAGCAGGCGTCTGTGGTTGGGTGCCACAGGTATCATGAAATATGCATCTTTGA
>WLWI01004615.1_pt1 | contig 11614 bp, 11 predicted proteins | sample 6701501 | NCBI WGS metagenome assembly WLWI01 (sample SAMN12718690, study PRJNA515312) | sponge metagenome | isolation source: marine sponge | host: Mycale hentscheli | place: New Zealand: South Island, Marlborough, Capsize Point | collected 2014-11-01
GCAAAACAATTCAAAGCGGTAAACAATTCAATTTCTAAGGTGATACGGGTAATGGTCGCTAAACCAGAGGATTCTGTTTAGTGAAGTTTGGGACGGGGTCGAACGTTGAGCGAACACAAAAATACGGCGGGTCAAAGTACAAAATGACATACGTACGTCCAAACATATATACAAATATATAAATAAACATCCCCGATTTTCGATTGTGTTACCCCTGTAAGTGTCTCGCTCGCTACGCTCGCTCGCCAAATTAAAATTCTCATAATTTACTTCATTTTAATACAGAAAAAAAGAAGAAGAAGAAAAAGAAATAGGTAAGTCATTATGGTTTAACCTGTAGCTGTTATGATATGATGCACTTTTTTTTGACAGCAATACCAGAGGAGCAAATACGTTATAGTATTTAAATAACTTATCTATCTTAACTGTTCATATTAACCACTTATAAATATATATTTTAACAACTACTGAAAGAAAGAAATGAATATTTTAACCACTTATAAACATATATAATATATGCTTTAAAATGTGTAATCTTTGTATTATCATGAAGAGTTATGTGATGGCTATCTAGCTAGCTCAAAACTCAGAAGTCTGTGGTTATGGGCATAGCACCCTCCATGGTTTTAAAAGCGGCCACACCTTGAACAAGTCTACAATGGTTCTCTTCGATATAGGACCAAATGTAACTTTGCCATTTGAATGCTATCAGTTAGAAAATGAACTCAATAAGTACACAAGACGTAACTGTAGGCAAAAAATCAGATAGGTCAGAGACAAAAACCTAACCTGTCAATAAAGTTAAAGATTTTTCATCAGCTAAGCAGTCCTTGTAACACACAGCACCTTCACATACACTTGTTCACTTGATGTACCAACACAAAAATTACTTCCTTCACTGTAAAGGGATTTCAGTACCATAGTAACAACTCGCTGCAACTGTTTGAATTGAAGGAAAACAACAACAACAAAACAATACACGTTATTTAAACGTTTTCTTTGTGATATTCTTTAGCTAAGTAGTGGCTGTAAAGCACAATGCTTTGACACAACTGGACATACACCTACACAAGACTTACCTTCGCGGTTAGTCTAGTGGACAATGCATTTTCAAGTAAATACTGTTGCGTAGGGCTTATAACCATACCAAAGAGCGCATTGACTTACCACAGCCACTAACTAGAATAGAAATGGAAGTCCTGTAAGTTTTCACGTTTTAACTGCACCAGTAAAAGAATTCAAAACGGTAAACAATTCAATTTCTAGGGTGATACAGGTACTGATCGATAAACAGAGGATTCTGTTTAGTGAAGTTCGGGACGGGGCCGACCACCAAACTAACACAAAAACGCAAGGGTCAAAGTACAAAAATGCCTTACGTAAGTCCAAACATATACATAAACAAACAAACATCCCCGATTTTCAATTGTGTTACCCCTATAAGTGATAATAGAATACACAAAATAAAGTGAGTTAATTATGAATGTTACACAGTGTTCAGTGGCCTGAACAATATATATATAATATAATATATAACTTGATTCATTTCCGAATATATCTTGAAATATTAGTGATAGCAAGTGTGCCCGGTGGTGATCCCAGCTTAGATCACTGCTAGCCTAGGTGGCAGCCTGCCATCTTGGCACAACCACAACACACACATACACTCACTGCTCTCTCGTGAACATACCTACCTCATGACATTCCAGAAAAAATTGCCGACATTCTTTTTGGGGTTAAAATGATTCACATCTGGTCGCAGCTTCTCATCCAATAGAGTCGCTCGGAATCGAACAGTAGACCACACCAAGTTAGCCGCCCGCATAGCCTGGGAGAAGGAAGAGTTGCACAAAAAAGGCAAGCACATGAACAACAGATGTTATTCCATTGAAGCAAAACAATACAGTAAATATGACACAGGCTTAACAACAGCAACAACTACACTTACTACTAATAATAGTAGTAGTAGTAGTAATAGTAATGACATAACTACATTGATTTTAAATAAACAATAACTGCATTGATAATTACATTGGTATAGTAATTATTATTATTATTATTACTATTATTGTTATTATTATTATTATCATCATCATCACATTGTTGCCATCAATCCATTATTACCAAATGTCTGAAAAATTGATGATCTTTACCTGATCAGTGATATCAGGATCATCATCAATGGGTGCGAAGTTGTTACTGTTGAGCACAAGTGGCCTACGGTCAGACAAATGCTTCTCAAGCCACGCCTCCTTTATATAGCTGGTATCCTTGTTAGCCATATATTTCATCATCAACTTCGCCTGGGCACCTACAGCAGAAATAATACAAGGACAGTCACATGTGCCACACCCACATCTACCCTACCATCCACTCTACCTCCTTCATTCCTTGCCAACATGTGCATACACACACACACACACATACACACACACACACACACACACACACACACACATACACACACACACACACACTTAACCCGTTCATCTCATGCACATGTTATTATGGTATAATTTGTAATGCATGTGCTGTTACGGTAAGAGAATTGTGGTTGTATTTCTGAGCATGCGGTTTTAATATTCGACATGGATTGAAAGGTACTGAATTTGACATATAACCTGCCAACATCAGAAAAAAATGCACTTGAGAAATGTCAACAAAGTTCATCCATTTCCAAGATAGACATATCCCATAAACTTACTGCGCAGCAACTTTTTAGTCTTAGTGTCCGCCAGTATTTCTTTTGTTCTCTCAAAATCCTCTGGACTTGTAGAGACAGGTTCTAGGGCTTCCAAGTAACGCTTCAGGGTCTTCTCCAGCAGTGGCAAAGGCAAACGAAACAATGTCTTCTGAAAGTGCATAGTGGGTAGTGGACTGGTTTCGATGTAGCGATCCTCTTCTGTACTAGCAGAAGTACTTAAGAGACGTAACACATCAGTTGCAGATGCCAGGCAACCAAACTGAAGACATTCATACAATGTAACACAATGATAGTGCTACAGTCTTCAGCCAACTACATTAATAAAGAGATAACTAACCTGTTGCAGATTGAATGCTCTCCTTGGTAACATATTAATTTAAATAGACTTGGCTTTCAATGACTATTATGACATAATATATTTTGGGTAATGAGAATGTAGAACTGACTATCTATTCCTTCAACTCGATGCTCGAGTGTAAGTAGGTACTGGTCGCCAACAAAATTCTACACATTTGGTCCTTTACCACATGCGATCCTTTACCACATTCTTTATCAAGTGCGTAATGCAACCTACTATTGTTAACGTGCCTGCAAGTCTCTATTTTAGGTTCACGATTTACACAATCAAAATTACACCATTGTTACGAACATTATTCCAAAGCTTTTTTTGAAAAATGACAAAATACATTAAATATTAATAATTTGTCGGGGATATTAGCTATATATTTGCAGATGCTTTTGTGAAAACAGAGTACAAATCATTCAAAGCTTTCTCTAGATGATCCAGCATGGCCTTGCCATCTCTGGTAGGATATGAAGACACCTGCACTCCGATCCAATCCTTCATGATGCTATACCCGATGCCATAACCGTCAGGCGTGACAGGAGCGAACCCCCCACTGAGTATGTCATCTGAGGCCAGAGTGCTGGTGGAGAGTATGATATGGTTCATGTGGGCGTAGCTGGGGTCCGTGAACAGAGCAATCTCCTCCCCCTCACTCTCTGCCAGCTTGCGCAGAGCAAACAAATGACGATCAAAACCTTGTCCTGCAAGTACGTAATTACAGAAAATAGAATTCAATTAACGACTCAAGTGTTTACGTACATGTAAGTGCTAAAAAGTATAGTAATAGATAATAATTTATCGCACAGGAAAGAAGGGGAAAAGGGCAAAAAGACAGTTTAAATTTTGCTTCACCACGAGCACAATTATGAGACATCAACATCACATTAAATACAAGATTCCCTCTCCTCCTCCCACTAGATAAGTGTCTTATACTATCCACTTATAATGCACAGATTTCCAGAATAAAACAGCATTTGCACACCGCCAGCTTCAATATGTAAGATCATTATATCTTCTGTAATGCATACAACAACTACAAAATTTACAACCTGTAGCTGCTTCTTTGGTAAGTTTGGAGTGGTGGGCAGCAGCCTGGATAATTAGAGACATGAGAGTTGCTGAGTCAGCACCTGAAGAGTCAAACGCTTCCACACACGCCTTCGTGGCGCGACTGGCTGGACGGATGGTCTCGGTGCGGCCGTGCTTGAAGGCCGCCGTGCTGCACGACTCGTACGTGGGAGCACAGCACTGGAACTGCCGGTAATACGCCAACTGAACACACATACACACACACAAGTACGTGCAACATAGAACACGGCGAGACTGTCACATGCACTCTATCTTGAAGTGGTTGTCAAGCATTCACGAGTACTGGCAATACTAAATTATTCGGAACTTGACAATGTGGTATATCCCACTAAATTGGTAAAAGATCATCTCTAGCTGCACACAGATTAGCAAAGAGTATAAAAATGAAACTATTTAAGTTTGTTGCACTTGAAAAAGAATGATAAACATTTTAATCTTGCATTACATAATATTAGCACATGTCAAATCCCACCTCCCGGCCCATAGACAGTATTAACAGTCATAACCTTAGTCAAATTCAGCCACACACCCCCAGTTCCAAGCCACACCCACCAAGCCCCTCAGCCACACCTATCCAGCCAGCGTACTCACTTGTATAGCCAACTGCAACACAGCATCCGGACTGACATTCATCTTCTTGAGGAACTCCTTGCCATATCTCTCATACTGCAGGATATTGACAGACAAAGAAGAACAAGTCTCCTTCACTTCCGTCAGGGCAGATGAAATACCTTCCTTCACTGAGGCAGGCACATTGAACTCGAGTCTTCTCACGCCTTCCATGGTTGGCTCGCACGTGCTCAGAACATTCTTCCTGTCTCTGTAGAGGCCCTGGAAGAAACGCAGCACTGCAACACCATCTCCCCAGGAATGCTCAAAGTTGATGGCAGCATAGCCTCCTGGAGTGACAATCAACTGGAAGGGCTTGTCAAACCACCTGAACAAAAAAAACACATACACAAAAATCAAGTTACTACACCAATTGTATATTACTTCAGATTTCTTCCAGTGTACAGATGTATACCAACACTCGACACAGGAAATAATTAAAGTAATATCTATAGAAAACAGTTCCCACTCTAAAGAGTTGAAGAATAAATTTATTAAAATGAATAAAAAAATACAATCTGTAACATGTACAATCAGATCCAGTCAACTGCAACACAAGTAGCCATGAAAAATGCATTTTGTGGAAGTGAGAACACATTACATGTACATGTACATTACAGACAACTAAGACTGCACATGTGGCATGCAGTCTCCACCTGTTCCTGCAATTGTTATGTAACATCTGGTGAGTAAGTTCCTCCGGACTAGTGGGCGTGGCATCGTCCAGACACAACACTAACAGAGCACTGTCTATAGCTTCCAGCAGATCAAGGTTGTCATGGCGCAGGTCATTTCTGAGTTGCGCCCACCTATCTCGGTCCAAACCTGTGAGGCAGCCCAATGGGTGTGATGAAGGAGGAGTTTGGTCGTCAAGGATACCTTGCAGTTGGTTGTACAAAGTCTGGCAAGGCACTGGGAGACCTGAACAACAAACCAACAAACAAACAAAAATATAAGACAGTATGTACATACAGAATGCATATATAAGACAGTATGTACATACAGTATGCATATATAAGACAGTATGTACATACAGTATGCATATATAAGACAGTATGTACATACAGTATGCATATATAAGTATGTACATACAGTATGCATATATAAGACAGTATGTACATACAGTATGCATATATAAGACAGTATGTACATACAGTATGCATATATAAGTATGTACATACAGTATGCATATATAAGACAGTATGTACATACAGTATGCATTGTATATAAGACAGTATGTACATACAGTATGCATATATAAGACAGTATGTACATACAGTATGCATATATAATGTTCTGGTCCTAACCTAAAAAACAAAACAAAAAAAAACAACACAGACACACAAATTATTTTGAATCCCCACTTCTACCTACAGAACTTTGAATCTATTCCATTTCCATTGTGTGGTCACCAATTTTTCAAAACCAATCATTCCACTGATGACCACTACCATTCCACTGATGACCACTACCATTCCACTGATGACCACTACCATTCCACTGATGACCACTACCATTCCACTGATGACCACTACCATTCCACTGATGACCACTACCATTCCGCTGATGACCACTACCATTCCACTGATGACCACTACCATTCCACTGATGACCACTACCATTCCTCTGATGACCACTACCATCCCACTGATGACCACTACCATTCCGCTGATGACCACTACCATTCCTAGCATGCTGGGCTACTTCGAGCACATCTTCACCACCACTATATTTGGAGTGTATCACAAGTTATGGTGTGAAAATATTCAATACAATACCAACAACCACATGTACATGCCATACCCACATGCCACACCTATAAACCATAACCACATGCCACACCCACATGCCACACCCATACACCACACCAATCACCTCATCCTCCCACTCACCATCGTCCTGTACAGCCGGTACAGTATAGAAGTTGTCGTTCTTGAGCACAAGCACGTGTCCATATCTGGACTGGTCTGAGGACTCGTAGCCTACCAGTTCATCTTGTGCCTGTAGCACGGGCAGTCGAGTGGAGTTGAACAGACTGTGGTACTGACTCATGTCCAGAGGAAATGCTTTCATAAATACTGACATGTACGTAGACATTGCACGAGGGACCCACCTGAGAGAGTGGGAGAGAAGGGAGGTGTGGAGAAGGAAGGAAGAGGATGGGGGCAAACAGATTGTCAAGTTCCAATGCTGACGCATTTCACACATAACTAGACAAAGCCACTGAGTGACTGTTTATGTCTTGTAGAGTGTACTCTTAGCAACTAGTATGTATATATGTGTCTGTTGTGTGTTCAGTTGTGTTGGGTATGAGTTAAGTGCCTCACTACACTATTTATATGTATATCATTTTGAAGTTATCCTTGGACCTAAATTGTACATACATAACTCAGTTCACTTCAGTGGTATTATTCTCACGAAACCATTGCTTCACGAACGAGAACCTAAATGTCTCTGGTTGCTATTCATGTTAGGCAAAACTGGTCGAGAAAATTTTCTTAGTGTGTTTTTCTCAGCTTTTGGGAGTATCCGAGCAGAGGAACCATATACATATGTATGTGTGGTCCACACATTGATTTACACCTTACAGGAAGACTACATGCGTATGTATGTACGTGTGGGACTATTTCCTAGCTGCCCCCCTCCCCCCCCCCCCCCCCCCCCCCCCGCATCCCCCCCCCCCCCCCCCCCCCCCCAGATGAGCTGGAGATGGCAGTATTAACAGTAAATTCTCGAATCCAATCATTGAATTGTTTATTTACATGATGGGTGTTAATTAGTTGTTTACCACAATCTTGACTATAACTTATATTGATTTTTGTCAGTAGCTCAGTCTAGCAGAGGTTAAAATAGCGGTATTTCGATTGTTCAATCTCCTATCTCCAATTTAAATTTAACTCTATACTTTGACCAGGGCTAGCTAGGCTCAGGCAGGTGTGACGTGGCTCAGTAGCTAAGATTAGGACAGAAACTGTCACACCAAAACTCAGACTTTGAAAGCTGAAGGCTGCCGGTGCATGCAGAGAGGCGCTGCAGAGGCCAAGTCCACCACGACTACTAGAGAGACAAGCCTTAAGCCAGGACTAGTCGGACAGGGGACCACCGATGATGGCCTCAAGGGAGTAACAAATGGCACCGTTAAACTCAGCTGTGGTTCTCTGGATATAACTTGGGGGACATGCCCGGAGAACAAAAGAAACCTTGGGGAGGGGTAGACACGAGCGAAGGATGGCGATTTGGAGTTGTGAGTCGCCCATGTCCACCACTGCACCCAAGGAAGCCTTCACTTTCTCCACCTTGGAATGAGACTTCTTCACAGAAGTCGGAGGGCCCAACTGGGCAACCTAGGATGGTGAAACCACGATGAGTAGTGGGTATATTGGCAGGAAGGGGAGACTTCAAAGAGCTTGTGCCAGGGGGAATAAATACAGAGACTTGCTCCTATTTAGGTGGAGGCCGACAGGGGGCCCATAGTGCTTGATTATTTGAATGGCAGCGGCCAGATCTCTGGCAGAACCTGAGAGGGTACCATCATCCAAGTACCACACGTTCAGAGATAGGTCCGGAAGGTGCGACTGTATCCGCTCAATAATGGGGTGGAGAGTCAGAGTGAACCCCAGAGGACCCAGAGGGTCTCCCTGCTGCACATCACAACAGCTATGGATGGTATGCTCACCTATAAATAGGAGGAGTTGACAAGAATAGCAGGATTTCATCCAAGCAGCTATTGCAGGAATGTGGGTCTCCTTGAACATCATCTCACAGTTGGTGCAATTAAATGCATTGGAGAAGTCAAGGAGCAGGGTCCAATGATGGTCATCTGGGTCAGAACGAGTTGAGAACAGATGGGAGACTGCATGGATAATAGCCTCACATCTACCTTTTACACCAACCCCCAAGTGCAGGGGAGAGAGGGAGGAGACAGCTGTATGTCTAACTACTAAAGCGAGAAGTCAGCCATCTAAGCACATCACCGACAGCAATGGGGTGATGGCCACCACCTTTCTTGCAGCTGGCTGTGTTACGGATTACGTAAGACATTTAATTGTGCTAGGAAAATGGAGGTGCTCTGCTGAACCAACGTAAGTTATCGATGGATCCGCTTACTCTGTTGATGGAGGAGGCTTTACTCGGTTCAAACCCTATCTTGCTGTAAGGGAACTAAACAGATATGGTTTTTAGTAGCACTAGATGTGTTTTGACATAGTTTTACAGGCCGTTTTTGTTCTTTTTTTCTGTTTCCAACAGTTTGATAGTTATTTGTAAGTCTTGGTAACAATAGTCAATTTGGCTTACTGTATTTTATTTAGCTTAGTTTGTTAGTTCACTGGCTAGCTAAGTTTAGGATTAAATTAGTCTTAGCTAAGTGAGCAAGCCAGCTTGTTGCCTGTTTTGAAACAAGTGAACAATGAATAATAATTAGTAATCTCTTTAATCAATGAAACAAAATATATATATATATCATGATGGACTTTCAAAATGTGTTGCCTTCTCATGTTGCAGTGTGACAGAAGTCCTCATCACTGATATCTGTGTCCAGTCAGAGACTTGCTGATTCTTCCCAGTGTCTTCACAAGAATAGTCAAGGGGGAGAGCCTCCTGGTCTGCAGACTCCAATCTCAAACCTCATAAATAGCCAGATCAACTTATTTAGCTTGATTTATTCACGTTTATTATTTCTATTCTATTGCTGCACAGCTATAGTGCAACTAACGAGAACATACCCCCGATTTTCCAATGTCCAGGGTAATTTGTTACTAGGCAACAAATTAAACTCGCCCACGCTTTTCAATTACGTGCGGGATCAATTTCTGTTCATGGCAGAATGTCAAGAAAAAAAGAGAAAAGGTGACTGTGTTTAAACTGGGCGCTCGGACCTTTACAGCCACTCAAATTTGGTGTCAATGTAGCTAAAGGATAGGAGATATACCAGTGGGGCCAAAACAAAAACAAAAAAAAAACAAAAAAAAAACAACAATTTTTTTGTTGGTGTTCAGACTGTACTGTACATTTTTTATTTGATTTTACATAATTGGTCCTTATACCTAAGTATTGTCACATATAAATTTCATACCTTAATCTTAAAATTTAAACTAGTGATGTGCTTGAGCACAAATGGCGAGTGTGTTTGCTTGTCACCCCATCCCAAACTTCACTAAACAGAATCTGCAGGTTTATCGATCTTTACCCCTATCACCGTAGAAATTGAATTGTTTATCGTTTTGAATTCTTTTGCGGGTGCAGTTAAAACTTGAAAACCTACTGGAGTTCCATTTCTATTCGGGTTAGTGGCATTTATAAGCATATGCAACAGTATTTACTTGAAAATGTATCGTCCACTAGACAAACCACGTAGGTGTAGGTAAGTCCAGTTGTGTGAAAGTATTGTGAGTTACCGCTTCTACTTAGCTAAAGAATATCGAAGCTTTAAATAGCATGTATTGTTTGGCTGTTGTTTATTTTTCAATTCAAACAGTTGTGGCGAGTGGTTACTATGGCATTTAAATACCTTTACCGATTAAACGTAATTTAAAAACTCGACATTATTTTTAGTAGCTTTGAGTGTTAGAAGTTGAAATCAATCATATAATAGTAGTGTAGTTTTAGGCTCGCTTGCCATTTGTGCTCAAGCACATCACTAGTTAACAAATATGGAATTACTACTTATCTTAGCTTCGCCCGAGTATTGGTAGCTTCTTTAGAAGCAATTCTAACTACCAATAGACCTTGACAACCAACAAGCGGCACTTAGAAGCTCCAAAAAATAACGAGTTTTTAAATTATGCATATACGGAAAAGGGGATTCAATGTCATAGTAACCACTCCCCACAACTGTTTCAATTGAAAAAAAAAACAACAAGTAACATTTTCTTTATGGTATTCATAATAGTAGCTGTAACCCACAATACTTTCACACAACCGGACATACCTACACGAGACTTACCTTCGTGGTTAGTCTAAGTGGACAATGAATATCAAGTAAATACTGTTAGTAGGGTCAAAATATGGAAAAAATGTGCTAACTCCCAAAAAATTGCAAGAAAACGTTTTATAGCATTTTCCTGTAGCTAGGAAATGTTGAGGAAGAATGTATCAAAAGTTGCCAAAAAATAAGTTACCAGAAAGTTATATAAATTGTCTTTGAAAAAAATGACCACCAATTTAAGAAATGGCTGATTGTTAATATTTCTCACCACTTTTGGTACAGTGATTCTCCATTCAGCATTCACTATTAGTGCTTAAAATGTATACCTAACCTCTTAGACGAGACACTTTAATTAGTTTGGGAAACCCCTAGTGTCCATGTGACATTATAATATTACATGTAATGACCTTTACCAGGTGACAACTTCACAAGACTTTTGAGGTAAGTTTTACAAACAAGAGCTGTTTCAAGAAGTAGCTGTATGTGTTAGCCTCTTTGACCTTTTAATGTCAAACAGATTTAAAAAACAACAACAACCAGCAGCTAGCTAGCTACAGCTACATACTTATAGTCAAGGAGTCTGTCCTTTATGTCAGAAGCAAATTGGATGTAAGACTGAAGATAAAGTCAAGATTGGTAAAAAAAAAGGAGCTGAAGGTATTAATAATGCAAGTGTGGAGAGAGGCAACAACATCATTGTAACTGCTGGAATGTTTGTACACAAGTTTTGCCGCGTGAATTATGTCCACAAAAGGGACATTGAGAAACTTAAGAGAGCTAAATCTGATTGTATCTCATCAGTCAAGAGAAGTGCACGCCTCTCTATAGGAACTTTGATAGCCAATCCGACTGCTTATACTGCGAGGGGGGGGGGGGGGGGGGGGGGGGGGGGAGAGAAAAAAAAAAAAAATTTTTTTTTTCAGGGGAGTTGGTTTTTCAT
>WLWI01004618.1_pt1 | contig 11613 bp, 7 predicted proteins | sample 6701501 | NCBI WGS metagenome assembly WLWI01 (sample SAMN12718690, study PRJNA515312) | sponge metagenome | isolation source: marine sponge | host: Mycale hentscheli | place: New Zealand: South Island, Marlborough, Capsize Point | collected 2014-11-01
AACAATGGCTGTTCTTCTCCGTTCTCCACGTATGTGATCCCGTTTACCTAACACACGAACAAGTACACACATAAAAAATAAACACATACACAGAATAATCATATACAATACAGTGCCCATAACTTGGACCCACTACAAAAACTTTTAGATCAGAGGGGATTTTTAAACTCTAAAAAATGTCTACCACCTACGAGTAAGATGCTACCCTGTACACCATCACACCCCATATTGAGTATCTTCACCATTCAGCCTTCCTTTGATGTCCCTCTACAGCATACATGCGTTGAATGATTGACTAACAACACTGAGGCCGTACGTCAACAAACTCTATCAACCACTCACACTAACACTTTCAAAATATATAACATCACAAACTTCTAAAGACCTCATCCATCCTACCACCTCAACTCAGTTTGATAACACTCACTTCACGATGGACAAGGAAGGACTGATCTAACCAACACATGGGCATCCATTCTGTCACACTATAAACATCTCTTCAACATCTTACATTAATATCCTCCATTACAACACAAAAAAATGAAGTCTGCTTGTACGTAATAGGGTAGATGCTTTATGATCTAAACCACCTCAGGACACACAACAGTGCCCCATACGACTCCCTCCCTCTCTAGCCAATACTCACCACAATCTGTTTGGGCTTCTTTGACTTCTAGACAGAGAACAAATCCCCAGCAGGGATAAAAGTGATGACCAAGTCATACAGCAGCAAATTGTTTAGTACATAAACAAAACACACAAAAGCAATGAATAATACTAACGCAATGTGATTAAATGTAGTTATGTCAATTAAGTCTTGTCTCCATCTTGCTAAACTTTTCAGCTTTTGATTTCAAGAAACTAGCGACTTAATGGTCACACTTTGCAATGCTATCAATATATTTTTAGTGCACACTACTTCAGCATTGACAAAAATAACACTCATTAGTGGCAGGCTTACTTGGGTTTTGAGCTTGGGGGCAGAAGATTGTCTATTCACTGCTGCCTGGAAGGGAGCTGGGTTGCTGGGGATACCAGTCGTGGGACTCACTGGGACTTGAACAGTAGGCAGCTCCCACGTGGTGCCTGGAGAGGAAGGAAGGAAAGGAAGTCAGTCACAATGTGATGTAATCCATGCATTTTATACCAAACAAAAAAAAATGCATTGACTGGAGACCACTACCTAATATTTTATCGAGTTTCTTTAAAAAAATACGAACATAACAGAGGTTCATTTAGGAATTGATCAAAGGGGGTGAGACTGATCTTGATGAGATGAGATGGGCTTCAGTTACAAAGACAATAACTAGAGCAGCAATAAACTTCCGATATAATCATTAGTAACCACCTTCATCATTCACATTTTAACTTTGCTTTTCGCTTACGAAAGTTTAAAAATATTTCAAGGGGGGGGGGAAGTGCCCCTGGCCTCCCCTAAAATGAACCCTTGCATAACAAATAAACCTAATTGTCCGCATCAAGTATATAATATTAATAGCTACTACTATTGTCTCAAGCACTCAGCTCTCACACATAGACAAATAAAAGTACATTTGAACCTTATTGTCAATTCATATATATTTTCGCATTCATCCACAATAACGCATTACAATCAGTTGTTTCGCTTAGTCGAGGCAAGTTAGTCAACACACAGTGCATCTTACCCACTAAACGTGTTTAAATAATTTGCAATATTGAAAGTTTTCTTTGATCGTATGAGAAAATCATTCCTTGAAATCTTGTCCGATTGTAATTCGTAGTATGTGGAACAAACTCCAATTCCTAGCTCAGTAAACGGAAGTCCATTGCTCCAGAATGAATCAGGAGCATTCACTCTGCTTGGACTATACAGTTAGTTATGTTTTCTGTTGGCAAATATATCAACAATGCATTGTAGAGTATTTCAATATAAACCCGAAACATTTAGGGGGAAAAAATTCATTTTTTTGACTGGAAAGCAAGCACAAATAGAGCACATGCTCCTGCCAGTGAACTGAGCAAATTCAATTTCTCCACCAACATTGGTTGTTTTCTTTTAATGCATATAAGATAAACCCATACTTTACCAGTTATCTGAATACTATTAGACTATGTAGTTACATTATAGCTCCAGTAACAGTTGTAGACATTGCCAGAGTCCCATGCCACTCATGAATATCATTAACCCGATACCAACTTCATCTAACTCTAGCACAAATATAAATATTACCAAAGGTGAAGCTAAGCTAAAGCAGCATAAAACGATAGGATACATACATACGAGCACACACATACAAACCTACAGATTTAAACCACAGACAATATGCTACCATTGGAACTAAGGGCTGGTGAAATTGCAGCTAAATACATTGAAGGCATTGTGTGAAAAATAAACAAACTTGGCAAAAGGATAGTTTATGTTATGCGCCTCATGGAATCAAAACAACAATCACACATAGCTTCAGGTCAACAAAACATAACACAATGACTTTCCCACAACACCATTCTCATTCTGATTGACTACCACATCTCTATCTCAAGATATACAATATTTATTACACGAGTCAGCGTACAATATGGGGAGATATTTCAAGAGCACACATAAGTATTTACACGAGTTGAAGGTAAGTGAAAATACAAGAGTGACATGTCATCCCTGTATTGTACGACGAGTGTAATATACTGTATGTTGTACATCAAATATTGTCCAAACATAAAACGGTTAGGGCTAGGGCTAGGGCTAGAGCTAGGGCTTGCCATTCAGAGGTAACTCCACCATACATCTAAAAATACAATTGACCATAACCTACACATGGGCATGTTGGAGCATTCAATATGAAACGCTCGCGTGATGCAGAAATACTCAAGGAAAATGTTCAATGTACAATAAATAATATATGATATGAATGTATACATGCCAGCTTAGATGAAGGTACACTCACCATAGCGTACTTGAGTATGTACACTCACCATAGCGTACTTGAGTATGTACACTCACCATAGCGTACTTGAGTACGTACACTCACCATAGCGTACTTGAGAATGTACACTCACCATAGCGTACTTGAGAATGTACACTCACCATAGCGTACTTGAGTATGTACACTCACCATAGCGTACTTGAGAATGTACACTCACCATAGCGTACTTGAGTATGTACACTCACCATAGCGTACTTGAGAATGTACACTCACCATAGCGTACTTGAGTATGTACACTCACCATAGTGTACTTGAGAATGTACACTCACCATAGCGTACTTGAGAATGTACACTCACCATAGCGTACTTGAGTATGTACACTCACCATAGTGTACTTGAGTATGTACACTCACCATAGCGTACTTGAGAATGTACACTCACCATAGCGTACTTGAGAATGTACACTCACCATAGCGTACTTGAGTATGTGTTTACATCAAATCAATGATAGCTATTCTGTGATACATGAGAAGAAATTTTAGAATAAGCTATGGTTGAATGACTACAACAAAAGATTTCAAGCTATAGTTGAGTGTCTCAGCTGAAATGATCACTAGGCTGGCAATACAGTCCAACTAGCCCTTTGGAGCCAGGAAATATATTGAGGTGAAGTGTGGGTTGGTTGGGTGGAGGGGGAGGGGAGAGAGAGAGAGAGAGTAAGGATGACTTTCATTGAGGTGTAAGTATACCACGCCATGTGATTATAGCAAAAAATCATAAGGAAGAGTTTCAAGCAGAGAAAGTTTTGAAATTGCACAGTGTTAGTACAAATAAACTCAGTTTGATTTTTAAAAAATCAACTTAAAAAGTGTAACACTACACTCTGGCAACATAGCAACAGTGGAATTTCCTTCAAATATTGAAAATTTTAAACCAATTAAACTCACTTTACCATGGAATTTACTGCAAGATAGCAAATTTTTGGAAGTTTTCTTATAATGCTGCTGAAGTCCCTAAATGCCAAGCATAAGCTTGCAGCAGTGTAAAGCTAAGCAAAATCTAGACTGACTAGTTAAGGTAGCAGCTATTAGAAAACTCAACAAAGGCCCCCGAAGTGAGTCTCAACAAGAGAGCCTTGGGTGTCACTGACAGTCATGTGTGTACTCTCAAAATATGACTAAATAACAGTGATTGTTATTACACCTTCTTTTACATTGAGATGTGAAAATCTCATTAGTATAAAATTACACCATTGCCATAATAATAATAATCTATATAAAAATATGCTTGTGTGTCAGTAACGACGACGACGGTGACTCACAGGGTGTGTATTCATGAACAATTCATGAGCTGATCATAGTTGGTAAAGAATCGGGGAAAATCGTTTGACAAGGGGGGAAAATGCTTCCATTGATCGAGCCTGCGACTGTCAACTGTGGAGTGCGGCACACAAACCAATAAACTGTCGGGACCTAACAGCTAAGATTAGCTTAAAGTGCCTTATTAAATTATTGTATCCTATCAAAACTAAACAATGGGTTGCTGAACTGAGTCGGGAAAGAGGTTTCATCTACAGTAGCTAACCATAAGAATGGTAGAGAAGCGGGAGAATGCAAGGGTCAATAAAAATAGAAGCAGGTGAGAAAAAGCTGACTGATGTAACTACTTCAATGAAGAATGAAAGAAAATACACAGAAAGGACAGAGATACTGAGGAGCAGGGGAGGTAGACAGGAGGAGAAGGGAATTCATGAGTTGAAAAGAGGAATAAGAAAAAAGGATGGGTCAGGAAGAAAGAGCAGGAGAGGGAAACCACGGATAAAATACCTTATGATACTGTACTCTTTATTTGCGCATGGTAGTACGCCAGGCGCCACTGTGTGCGGGGTACTTGCTAATAATAATAATAAATTTGATGCTGTATTTCTAGAAAGCGTCTCCTTCTATACATAATGCCGCCACATACAAGTATTCACACAAAAAAACAAAAAAAAACAAAAAACAAAACAAAAATAGAACGAAGTATTTATGATGCTTGCATCAGAAAACTGGCTACATAAGAGCACTACCACAGCCATCTTATTAACCCTCAGCGTCATGTAGTCGCCTTTCTGTCTGTCTGTTTGTCTGTCTGTCACGCTCTGATTTTGGAGATTACTGCCAATTAAGCATTGATTTAGGTATGAACTTACTCAGAACGACAATGTAAGACCTTTTTTATTACACTACCTATTTGAATTCAAACTATTTTTTTGAGAAAACGTGAAGCTATCAGCCCTACGATAACGTCCCCCTACATAAGTGGTAGTCACGTGAGTTAATAATTTCTTCAGTACGCAGTAGTTTTTTTCTTTAAGTTGAGAAGTTAACAGAGTGCTTGAATTGGAGTTTCACGTGGTGAGTGTCCCTTGCCTTAGCTTATCTTACGAAGACAGCATTTACATCTGCTGTTTTCATGCACAGTGATACTTCTTAGCCATGACAACACTAGAATTCAAAAAGTTTCCTGGCTGTCGATTTTAAGGGTTTTCTATTTGCCCACTGCAACATTTCCTCAACATGTGCAGTTTAGCCTACACAGTTGATTGAGTAGTCTAACAACCCCCCAAGGTTTCTATCTAGAAAGTTTTGTTTGGAGGCCAAGTCCACTATCTATATATATATATATACTAAGTTACGAGGCAAAAAAGAGATTTCTTTTTTAAATTTTAAATCAGTGAGATTAGCATGAAAACATTTGAGCTAAATGTTGTTATTTTGGGCTCGGCCTAACCTTATACTACATATACGTACATGGGCAGGGCGGGAGGAAGGGAAAGCTGGGAAGTTTAAGGGGAAGCTCCCCGCCCCCTCCCTCCCCTACTAGATAGAACCCTGCCTCCTTACATCACAGATGGACTACTTGTCACTTATCCCTAGAGATAAACTGTCATTAAGTGAACATTCCTTGATTGTAATATTCATGACAAAATATTTGACCATTTCACATATGTGCCTTCCAATTTGCACGGTATCTTAGAATCCTCAACTCTGCAGTATTATGAGAGCTCTAATACCAATCAGTCAGTGAATTGTAGTGATTGAGAAAAACAAAAACAAAACTACAAGAATGATGTTCCTCATTTACAAGTTTCCCTCCATTCACTCCCACCCACTCACTCACTCCCACCACCCATCTATCCACTCCCACCCACCCACTCACTCCCACCCATCCACTCTCAACCCATTCACTCCCATCCATACACTCCCACCCACCCACTCACCCCCCATCCACTCTCAACCCGGTCCATAACGCACACGCAGATGTGTATGCATAGCAGCAGCGGCTTTTCGGTTTCCCCGTGTCTCCAAGCATTCACTCCCAACTAAACACACCCACCATTTACTCCTACTTGCCCACTCCCTTAACGTTATTCGTGAATTCTTTGACCTTTTACCCAATGAACTTACTTGGGCAATATGGTACTTGGCATAGGCAGCAAGTATTATTGAACTCACCTTTGTTCTCGGTATTGACATAGTAGATTTTATTTTCATTAGTGATATGTGCAGTCCAAAGGTCAGAACGCATCAATGCCGCCAAACTGGAGGGCTGGATGCCTTTCTGCAGTCGAAACACAACAATTACACTTCAATTTGTTGTAAGATACATTCACATGTAGATAGAGCTATACAGTCTAGTAGAAGTTTTTATTGCATCTCAATAGCAACCCGCTAGGAGTGGCAGAAATAACAATGGATATAATAGTACAATTTATCTCGACCCACAAATAATCTTGGACCTTGTCTTCAGCATATTTGTGACAAGGGAGTCCATTTAACAGTTTTATTTGCTGTTTAAGACTTGGTTAGTTGCAAAAAATTCACAATGAGTGACATCAAAATCACTAGATAACTCGGACAGCTAGCCAAGCGTAATACAGCAAATTGAAACTCAAATTCACCTGCAACAGCTCCCCATTGCCCAGAGGCTTCACGTAGCTAATGGGGAACCAGCCTTCTTTTCCAGCAGCAAATCCCCGACACCACCCCTCTTGAGTTTTTTCTACAACTTGTAAAATAGTCGATTCTGCAAATAGCAAAGGCACGGCAGCTTGGTCACCACCCGTGAAGCGATAGATAGCTCTGACAAACTCCACGTTTAATTCTTCAGCCATCTGCTGTTGCAGCAATATAATACTAACCTCCAAAAATTTACTATGCAACCTATAGTCAAACTAACAATTCGAAACTTTAAATAGTAATGCTGCACTTCACCCTTCCGTACCCGGCCTCGTGGCCTAATGGATAAGGCGTCTGACTTCGGATCAGAAGATTGAGGGTTCGAATCCCTTCGGGGTCGTTTTTTTTTTTTCTCGGTTCCTACCATACTTTTGTTCTTTTTTCCTCCCTCTTTGATACATAATTTTGTCTCCCCTCCCCCTCTTCTCATACTTAATTTTGTTCTTATACAAATATTACATGATGAATTTAAAAAAAATTGATTTCATTAAGTAGATGATTGAACTCTTGACACATGATGACTCCCATTCCGATATCCATGTTCCCACAAATCCTTGGTAACGATGTTCAACTTCACAGTAACATGACCTTGAGATGCTGTCCTGGTAACTACATACACACACAATGATACATGGAAAGACCTTTACTATTATGAGTTTGATTGTTTGTGAGGCTGAAGGAACTCCCTGCAGGGAGGCTCCCCTTTCATATGATGCACATCTAGTCAATATACTGCATGATTTCTTCTTATTCCATTTAGCACATTAATTAATACGGAGCAATGAATAGGTTATGTTTTAATAGTGTATGTTCTATGTAACCAAATGAGAGGGTAGAAGCTAGCAAACATGTTGGCAACACACTCCCTTCCATGAAGTCTCATTTAGCGGCCATAGCTATAGAGTTGAAACCCACCCCCCTATGCATCGATGGAAGTTGTTTATTGTGATATGTAGCCGAATTGTTTTTATAGGTTTGCAAATTGAATCAATTCAAGAGTCAAAAAATTTAATGTTTAATGCTGATGCAATTACAGTGTGTAATAAGTTTACACCGGCTGTGTGCCTCCCATCCCTGGCCCCTCCACTTCCATCACCCCTGTGTTACTACTATCACTTTTATATGCTGTTCTTCTCTTCCCAAATGGTCAAGGTAAATGAGAAACTTACAGTGCCAGAAAGCCAACACTAGCCAAAGGTGACTTACGTTGTTTGCATGAGTCACCAAATTTTCATAAACAAAAAATAATAATAACAAATTTCAGAAAATGCATTTTTGGTCTCGGATGCTCTAACTGCTGCTGGCCTCTGAACTACTGAAAAAGTTTTTGAGGTAAGCAGACACTCAAGAGAAAACACCATGCCGCTAAGTAAACTGATGCTCTGTTAAAATGTCAACTGAAATGCACTTTTGAACAACATTGTCTGGGCGTGGACAATCTGCTAGAAAAAAAGTAAGAAATCAATTTTTCATTAAAAGATATTTTTAAGTTACTGACTAAACTGTGTCACGGTAAGAGGATGTGGGCAAGCCAGTGTGTGTGTGTGTGTGTGTGTGTGTGTGTGTGTGTGTGTGTGCGTGTGTGTCTGTGTGCGTGTGTGTCTGTGTGCATGTATGTGTCTGTGTGTGACTTGGTGAAAATAGGAATACGATAAAATGAATAAATAATAAATAAACAAACAAAAAACAATCAATCAATCAATCAAACAACAAAAAAACTAATAAGTAAATAATTTTGATGTGGTTGATGATGATGACAAGATTATGACTTGATTAAAACGAATGAAGGAACAAACAAATGAATTAGTGAACAATTATGCAAGACGATTAAAGACCAAGAAGTAAATTTTCTATTGTTGAATGACAGACAATACTATAACCCCACCCCCACCCCCTCCCAGCACATGTACCGTGGGCATAACAGTTTTCAGGGAAGAAGAAAACCTATTGTTTATCATTTATGAGTTTCACGCAAGACCATCGGCAGCAAAAACAATTACAACAACAATAATTTGAAATCAACTGGAAACTATATACATACCTTCTCGTCCTCTCCCTTGAGCTATAAACCGAGGATCTAAAAACTCTGGCTTTCTTCCTGCTAGCCAACTGTATCAACACATGGAAGAAAAAAAAAAGAAAAAAAAAGAAGAAAAAAAAAGCAGTTTTCAAATCTACCAAAATTTTCTGTTCAGAAAATTATTTTCCTCACCTTAAAAAGTTTAATATCTCTGAACTAGACTTGGGAACAAACAGTGGAACTTCAAGGGTGTGGCTGCACAAATGGAAATTAACAATTTTGTTTTACGTCAAAGTCATCGCCATCCCTATCAGAGCCAGCAAATTGAGTAAACCAAATATTTTGATCATGTAATGAATTTTAAGGGGGTTACCTGTTTAAGCTGCATTAGGTAATTCTGACTCGTTAAAGGCACTTAGATACCACTTTTAATACTCGAAACACAGACAGAAACACAGACAGACAGACAGACAGACAGACAGACAGACAGAATGAGTACTATAAAACACACTCTTGGCCATAGGTGAGTGTTAAATACAAGAGACTAGATACCTTCCAGGTGTGATGGGGAAGTGAATGACTCCATACCCTCTGACCTCATCTCGCTCCAGAGAATTGAGGCCATATATGCTTAACACTATTTGTGGCCCTGCACACAAACAGCAATAGTTGGAACAACTGCTAGCAATATTCTACACAAGGCTAATGAGATTCTAATTTTGATCCAATGCTTCTAGAAATTTAAACTGTACATTCAACTAATTTTCCTTGGTAAAACTATTCATGTTCGTCATTTCACAATCATTGTAGTCTTACATCCATAGGGGTTAGTACTTTTGAAGGTAATCTCTATAGGAAAGTTCCACACAAAATTCTTGTGCACTCCTCCACTTCTCTTGGTGGTCTGAGTTATTCCTTCTGCCAATCCCTGCAAATATAGAATATCTATGGAACATCAATTATATTCCACCAAAATTCTTAATAAAAAAAACTTGACCGTGACAATTAAAAAATAATAGGATGGTCGCGTAAAAAATTAAAATGAATGTAGTTAAATGATCTCACATTGTTGGAATGTAGCAGTATTGGTACATTTAGTTGATAACCTTGTATGAGTGAGTGAACCACCAAGTTATCACTTACGGATATGATGGACCAATCAGTTCCATACACTACAGTATAGTTGCAGTATAGTTCATCAAAGTCTGGAATCTGAAAGTGTTATTAAAAGTGTTATTGTTGATAAACTGTAGCTAGTGTAATGTATTTAAAGCAGAACAAAATACAATATTACAAAAACACTCATTTTACTAAACTGAAAATTATCACTGTAAGTCAAATTTGTAGATAATTGACATAACTGAGTAGGTACTCACAGTGATAGAGATGCAGCAGTCCAGAATTGCTTGAAAGCAGATAAAGCAGTTTCTAATATTTCCCTAATATGACTGATGTACACTACATTCAAGTAATGGTACACTCTTTCATACTTTCAAAGAGAAAAAAATCCTTCTTTAATTGTCGGTATCATTCATTGTGTTCATATACTCATTTTGTGAACTATCATTCATTTATAAACAGCTCTTTAACTCCCTAGCTGAATTATGGAAGGATCTGTGTACACTAAGATAGTGAGTATAATTCTTATAGCAGGAGTAAAGTGTATGAAAAGTTGCTTGGCAAGAGGTATGTGTGATAATTACTCGAATAAAGTAAATGCAATTTCTATTTTCACTTACTCATGCACGTATCGTATGTTATGTGGGAAGTATGTTCAATAAGCTAACTTCATATTCCTGCACTGGCTATCTGTGAATGTGAGAGTTATTTCCTAATTTTTCATCCAAAGAAAGATTTATTGAGGTGCGACATTGTGCTGAGAATAAGGGAAGTGATAGTCGGTAAGAATTGACAGGCAAGATTTAAGAATACTATGAGGTATGTTAAAAAAAAAAAGTTTCATCATAGAAATGCCACGCCCAAACTGTTAAGATTAACGAGGTTTCAAATTAGTGAGATTTGGATTAGTAAGAGTGTACTGTATTGTGCGAAGTATTAATATAGAAACAGTGGCATAGGAAGGGGGGGGGGGGTTCCGAGGGCTGGAGCCCCCCCATAATTTTGGGGCACAATCATTCTCAGATGAACACTTTTAAACCACAAAAAAATGCCCTTGGAGCCCCCCCCCCCCCGCCCCCAAATACCGAAACATCTTCCTACACCACTGAGAAAGACATACCACACCCAGTCATAAATAATGAAGATGAATGTAGAAATATTAAAGTCAAGAATTCATATACTAAAAACAAGAAGCCAAATCCAATGTTCATTATAATTTAGCTACATCAAATTTCCACTACATGCATGAGTAACATGATGCATTGATTACAAAAGGGTGGACATACTTGATTGAACTCTCAAAAATAAAAGAGAGATACCATGTCTGTGAATACAACAGTATTAGTTACCTAAGCAATATGCCTGTTAGGGATCAGTTTATATTATTGGCGAGCGAGCGTAGCGAGCGAGACACTTACAGGGGTAACACAATCGAAAATCGGGGATGTTTATTTATTTATTTATTTATTTGTATATATGTATGGACGTACGTAAGGCATTTTTGTACTTTGACCCTCGCGTTTTTGTGTTAGTTCGGTTGTCGACCCCGTCCCAAATTGCACTAAACAGAATC
>WLWI01004619.1_pt1 | contig 11613 bp, 9 predicted proteins | sample 6701501 | NCBI WGS metagenome assembly WLWI01 (sample SAMN12718690, study PRJNA515312) | sponge metagenome | isolation source: marine sponge | host: Mycale hentscheli | place: New Zealand: South Island, Marlborough, Capsize Point | collected 2014-11-01
ATTTTGATGTCGTAATTAATTTTTCCAAAAAAAAAAATACACATTAGAAAGCAAATATCAGTATACATTTAATTATGCAGTTAATATTTAATTCCCAAAATAGACAAGTTAGATTTAAAAAAAATTAAATTTGAAGTAGTGGAAATTTATTTTTTCCATATTTTTTTTTCTGTTTATGTTATAGATAGCTAAGTAATAGGAAGATTGGTTGTTTTTCAATTTTTATTTCTGATCTTGTAATTATAAAATATTTCAGACAAACAATATGTATAATTAACCTTTTTCTGTTGGTTTCAAAATACTATAATATTGTAATACTACATTAATTAATTTCTCACTCTTCCTTCCTCATTACTTCCAGTGTGGATTAATTATTTTCATATTTGCATAATCTATCTTCAGTTTTGATTTGAGCGGGCTATAAGAAGAACTGAAGAGTCATTCCGAAGTCACTGGACTGATTTCTAGCCTTTCTATCTCATTTGGCGGTGTTATTGGCTTCATCGTTTGGAGGACATGAAGTTTAGAGCTTTGAGCATTTTTTGTCTTTGTTTGGCGCTGGCCGTTGCTTCGGGGGTGCCTTACCCCAACCAGGCAGAATCGAGTTCTACGAGGAGGTTCCAATGCCAAACGAGTACCGCCTTGCTTAGTCCGTCGCAATTTTGTGATGGACTGTACGATTGCAGAGGAGAAGAGGATGAAGCCGGATGTACATGTAAGTATATTATTCTCTTCATGAGCTATAGCTATTATTCCGTCTTTTCTTTTAGACAGGGGATGTCTCAAAGATAACAGAGCAGATATGGTGAGTTGAAAAAATATATTATTTATGTTGCCGTTTAAATGAAACTATAATATTGTTGTAGGTGGCACTTCAAATGATTCAAAGAATATTGAAGGATGCAGAAAATTGACAAGACTATTGACAATGATTTAGACTATTTTGAAACTATTTTCACTTTGCATATTTAGAACAAATCAGTCATTCTCTGTTTAGTAACAGAATGTAATAGTAGCATTAATATTTATAAAAAAAACTTGGATATAAAGTCACTTTCATTATATCTAATTGTGCTGCTGGCATTAATTAATAAGCAACACCATACCTGGTACATGTAGTTGGATGGAGTTAAGTGTCCAGCCTGTCGGTAGTGAGCATCAAACTAGCAAATTGAAGATCAAACAACCTCCCAAAAAATGCATGTTATTAGCTAGATTATAGCATTTCTTTTTTCTTTGTCAGGCACCCAAAGTGCCTATAATATCTTACCACTCTTTAGTCTAATCACTACTTTTACTGGGCTAGAAGATCTCGACATAAATGGGGATATGAGTAGTAAACGTATATTCATTAGCTTCATTATTAATGTTGAAATTATGTTCACACTGAATAAAATGTAACTTTCAATTTGGAATCATTCACAAAGACTATTCAATTATTGTCGCCACCAATAAAATATCAAAGGCTAAAATTTGAGAAGAATTATATGCATTAAGCAACTATCTATTAAGCTAATTAGTTGATCCTACGTAATTATAATAATGCATCAATCATTGTTTGTATTTAAACATTTACTATACTTCCTCTTTTTTCAGTTTCAGTTCTGGTATAATGAAGACTTTCCTTCACTGAAGTTACAAAAAAATCGGCATAATATACAACAATAGATTCCTTCATGTCTAAACTAAAAGCATAGCTCCATTTAGAAAATTTTGCTGGGTTATGGGGGGGGGGTGAGGGAGGGGGGTTTGGTCAAGGTGGGGGAGAGGAGAGGTGAGCTTAGGCAAGTTACCACCCTGTATATAATTATACAACATTATGATTTTTTTTGCATCTTTAGCATGAAATTATTATTAGCTGAATGTTCATAGTGAGGATGGGTAGGTGTGGGGGTGGGGATGGGAGAGGTGGGGGAGACATTTGGTGTAGAAGTTTCCTCCCCTCTGATCCTAATAGTTGACATGAATGATATTTTTGAGTGTCATGTGTCTATCTGTCTGCACACTTCCCTCTATACCACAAAGAGTTTATGTGAGGGAACCGGGTCAGTCAGGATTATCTGAAGGCCACAGGATCGAAGCTATTCAGGGTTAACTGAATACTTGAGAGTAGGCTGCCACCAGAGTTGCTGGGGTTGCCCAATCGCCTGGAGGGTTAACTCTTCAGGTGTACAGAATAACATACAGCCAGATACCAGCTTGATATCCCATTTTTTTTTTTTTTGGGGAGCGCTTTACCAGTATAATGCATTATTGCACCAATACAGTGCAGCAATGCAATGCTATGAGGGCCACCCACTGGAGGTAAGGCTTAAACTTACATCATAATAGATACTTACATAATTGTCATAGAGAGTAGAAAGAATGAATGTGTAATGTTTTAGCTTGAAACTATTTAAATAATGCCATTCTTTGTCATACTGATCTTTGTTCAGTTCATTTCATGTATTAAATTGTGTGTGACATATTATATTGCACAGAGCAGCAGTTCTCAAAGATCCTGGTGGTAGCATACTAGAGTCACATCCTGTGGGTCCATCACCTTCCAGAACCTGAGGTTGAGCCATGCATGCAGCTAATTACTAATACAACATCATTTACAACAGTTGCATTGCCCTTCATCAAAGAAGTACCATAAATGGGTTACTTCACCTAATGGTGAGTGAAGGAACCTGGAACTTTTGTCATCAAAGTAATGAAATATTAAATCAGATTAAAATCTTTAAGGTGGTTCCACACCATTCCATAATAGCTAGATGTTACATGTTTTGTTTGTTTTTGTGTGTATATGTCTGAGAGAGTAAGATAATTAACAATTGTGGCTGTTAATAAATGAGAAAATGTGTTATTATATATATATTATATTATATTTTAGGAGAATTTGGCACAGTGTACAAGGCCAGATACAGAAATCAATTTGTTGCTGTGAAAGTGCTAAAAGGTAAGTAAGAAATTGATAAGTATTAAATGTGTTGTTATATTCATGTTTATATAAACATATATGTGCCACTTCAATATGATGGATAAAACTGAAGTGGAATCGATAATTGTTTGGTGGCTAACTTACTGAAATCACAATCGTAAATCATACTATAATAATTTGCAATTGTTATGCATCATACCTTCTATATTCACCAGCTATTTCAGGTACCATTGAAGTTAGAATGGTTGTTGAAGAAATCATGCACATGGCTCATATTTCACACCCGAGCATTCTGAGCATGATTGGTGTAAGTGTGGACAATCATTTCTCCCCGTGCATCGTCATGCCATTCATGTGGAATGGAAGTCTTGATCGCTACTTGAAAATAGATGAAAACCAAGAGAATTATTTCTTCCCAGTTAATACTAAAGCAAACAAAACTAATGTGGTATGTTCATTATACCACTATTTTAACATAATAGTCTAATTCTATATATAGCTCACACTCAAAACTACTGAATTATTTGAAATAATTATACAAATATAGCTAATATAATATATTGCATTTTACTTCAATTTAGAAGCTTAGACCTAGAGTGATATTCAAATCATTATTTTTAAAATGTATTATCTTGAGATGTTACTCAATAATAGTCATACCAAGTGTATTCATTGCATATAAAAATGTAACTTTTCTGTAAATAGGAAAGAGCTACTGGGAAGTTGCTGGAGATGTGCCTGCAAATAGTCCAAGGGATGTCATACTTGAGTAGTAAGAGAATTATCCACCGTGATTTGGCAGCAAGAAACTGTATGTAAGTCACAAGGGGGTCAGGGGGGCAACTCAGTGACATTGTTATGGGAAAACAAGTTATTAGTTATTGCAGCAAGTAGAGTATTAATTGACTTCTTAATAGGTTTCCATTCAACACTATATACATGTAAAGTTATAAGTATTATTGTAGTGAGCCAGTTGTAATATGAAACTTACTATAGCAGTAATTTGAAATGAACCGTTAATGCTCATTAAATAGTTTGCGGAAGTACTAACTTCCAAATTAAACTCTGCTTTAGAGTGTTGTTTAGTTCAATATCAGTGATGAACTAAACAACAGTCAAAAAAATACATAACTTTTGTCAATGGACATTTTTCACCCTGTGCTAATTGCTTATATCAGGAAATATTTATGAATAGATATGTAATTGCCAACAATTGGTAAACTGTACCCACCTTATCAAGCATTTAATAGCATTTCATTGCAATAAACGTTGCCCACAAACACGTATTGCTGTCCAACACTGACATTAACATTAACTATAAACTACAAACCAATGAAATTAACGAATATTATTATATCAGACAAAATCACTGAGTTGTGTGCTCATTAAAGTTCAACAATTTATCACACGTCACAACTTCTTATAAATAATTCCAATAGCAAGGTAAAATTAAAACCTTCAATTGATACAAGTTAATTGTTGCCATTGCAAGATCTGTGTGCAAAATATAAAATAAAATAAATGTTATTAAGTATGCCTTTATATTCTAGCTCCTATTCACCTAGTTTAGGAAGGTATCACTCAGTCCATTTAGTCATAAAAACACAAGTATGTAGCTAGTCATTGACCATTACTTTTAGCTAGCAAATATGGAATTCTACTACTAGTAATAGTTTCTATTATATTATGTTTAAAGCATAATGACCAATAGCTTTTGATAAAATCACTCAGCTGATAAAGCACAATTAAGTTTTTTAAATCCATGTGGTAAAGGGTTTTCAATGTCATAGCAGTAACTACTGCAACATTTTGGGAATAGAAAAAAAGCAGTTCTAAAAAATATTACACAGTTTTGATGCTAAACAAATTTTGTTTGCTGCTGTAGTAACTAATGAAACTAGGGGAAATCTCAAATGCTGTCTTTTTAAGGCAGAAGATAATTTTTGATAAACAGTAGCTTATATACACTATAGCAAGTACCACGGCACACAGTGACACTTAATGTAATAGCTTTTGACAATTATGAATGCAGTAGCATGAGATATTTTCTATCTCTCCCTACTACTTAATTTAGTTACATCAGTTTCTCTGTCTTGCCCTCTTTCTTCCTGAGTCATTTCAGCTCTTCTTACCTTCTCCTAGCTCTTTCTTCTTGAGTCATGAATCCCCTTCTACCTTGCCAACTTTTTCTATCTCTCCATCTTACTTCTCAGACTCTGTCCTTCTAGTTTGTGAAGCTACTGCCTTCTCCAACTTACTTTTAGCTAAATTTAGTCTTCTTTCTGATTGCCTTGTTTTCAATCGATGATGATGCTTTACCATGTTAGCTCTTTGCGTTCCTTTACCAAATGGGCTCAGCACATGAATTATTGATAAATACACACACCATTGTTACTATAGGTCATCATTGGTCATCAGGCGAAAATATACAGTGTGTCTTTATTGCTCTAAAAGTGCATTATTGTTATTAGAAAATTATAATAATAAAATGAATTAATTTCTAGTATGCATCAGTATTTCATCTTTTTTGTCCTTGTCTTTGTTTTGCTCCAGTGGTCATATGGTATCACATTATGGGAAGTATTTAGCTGTGGTCAAAACCATATTCCTATATTAAGCAAAGATGTCCTCCAAAATATAAAAAATGGATACCAAATGAAGAAACCTTCAAAAGCCGCCTGCAATGATACTATGTAAGCAAAATAATATGATGACAGCTACACTTTTAGGAAAACCACATGATATCAAGACTTATAATTTACCTTTGTGTGCACTAGATTAATTATTGAAATGCTCTCATAATCGAAATGAATTAAGCACATTTGCTAGTCTTAGAGCAGGCATAAATCTCTAAATTATTTGTTTTAATATTATTTGTCAAACTTACAATTCAATGAATCATAGAAAACTTTTATATCTAAGAATATAGGATGATGCTTTTACTAGTCATAATTAAATAATAAGAGCCTTAAAAATTTTTGAAAATAAATGAGTTCATTACAAGCTATTTGATGAAAATATTGATAACATTTTTTTAAACACCGCATATTATACTAAAATAATAATTATGTTTAACTTTAGTCTAATAATGAAATCGACAAATAGACAATTATGTGCATATTATAAGCAAGTTTTAATAAAGAAAAATTTCATAATTAATCGACGATATAGCTAGCTGGGCTGATGGCAAAGTAACTTAGTTATCAGAGATTGTTTGCTTGTGGGTTAACACTCATGTTAAGATGAACTCCATTGGAAGCCTCATATGTGCAAAGTGGTGAAAAATTTGAAAATGTTTCATGCAAGTTAAATTTAAGTTATGTAACAGAAACAAGCATTCCTACTCATTAAAGCATTATCTTTCAATAGCAAGCCACCAATTTTATACTTCTAAATGTTAATTGCCCCACCTTCCCTAATATATTATAACTTTGTTGATGAGTACACGGATAAGTAACTATGACATTTTAACAGTAAAGTTTCCTTAAGTTAACTCAATGATTAATATTTCTATAGATATGATGTAATGGTTTCTTGTTGGGCTTTGGAACCAGCAGATAGACCAAACTTTCAATCTCTGGAAAAACTGGTGTCATCTCTGCTAACCAATTTAAAGGACTATCTTCCACTGGTGAGCCTGAATTATCTGATACTAAGAAATATAATTATATCCCACAATTTGTGGTTTATAGAATGGTAGAAGATATTTATAAAGGAAATAAAGTGTGACTTATTAGACACAGTATTTGAAAATCTCTCTATTCAGTCTACGTTCAATTTTTTGTATCACTTAACAATCATTTTCAACTTGAAACTGGTGTGCACAACTTGAAATAAACACAAACAAAATGTGTTATAAACTATATCCTATTCTTAGATTTCATAGGAAATTGAACTAATTGAATCGTGGAGCCGGCATAATATGTTAAGCTTGGTCTCTTCATTTCATTAATCTCTGTGCAAACAGACAATAATAATGCAATGCGTTGGACACTGAGAAGACTTACTCTCAGGAAAAACCCACTTGTTCCTATTTCTGAGTTTGATCCACAGCAAAACTGCAGCCAATATGGCTACAATGCCAATGATGAAGAAAGCGGCTACCACACCACTTAAAATACTGACTGTCGGTAGTCCAGTGTCATTCACTATTGCTATTGTTGTGGAGTCAATAGGAATAGGTGTTGATGTAGCTGGTGATCTTGAGTTGTTAGTTGTGTGTCCTTGAGGTGTAACTAATATTTCTGTACATTACACAGCAATTATAATTATTTGTCTATAAATTTCCTGTAATATTATTTCATATACTATTATAATTATAGTTGTATTTGTTTGTCATATTATTGTAATTCTATCCAAGATTTTGCTGGCTTAGTTGATATTATACAGGTTGGAATTCATTAATGTAAGAAACTAGGATAGCTTAAATCACGCTGGAAATTATAAAGCAATATGTATTTAGTATACGTAGATGTACAAGAATGCATAATCACATGATTTTAGAATACAATCAATAAAAACTCACAGGAATAGCAATAAAATAAAAACATTAAAACCTACTGACTCTACTGTAGATAGTATACTGCCTTTAAGTGATTAAAATTACAATTAATTAGTTATACATTTCATTCACTTTATAGCTACTATTTTGTAGTATGGAGTGAATAAACAACAAAATTCTTATTGTGATTAGCATGCGATTAGCATAATCAAAACAAACAAAAATATTGTCTGAGAAGTAAGTAAAATGGTAATATGCAAGAGTAAACAGAAGCACATGAAATAGAAGATACTTAGGAAAATAATTACCTCCGTTTAGTTTCACTGAAATAGTCCTGAATGGCTTAAACTTCCCATAAGTGAGGAATCCACATCTCACATATTGCTATACATCTATTTATTGTTACACTTTAATTGCAACCAAATGTTTAGGAAACTCTAGTATTCATCCTTTTTTTGCAATTTTACTACTATCATTCTCTGCTTAGTTTTTGTTTTGTCATTAAGGCTAGCCTTAATAATAGCTCTAGTAGCTAGTTGGTGACACCTAATATTAGCAAACCTGATATTAGCAAACAATATTTTTAATGCATGATAAAAAATTACAGCTTAATATAATTGACAATTTGTACTATTCATTAATACAGCATTTCAACACTAGGGAACTAAAGAGTAGAAATTTAGAGGTGTTATCAATCTAATTCAAAGCATTTTGGTACATGTAAAGTGCTTTTGAGTATTTTTTGGTGTTATTATAGCAACTATGCCTTTATCAAGTTCTGACTCTTCATAAAAACTAGATTGAAACTTTCTCACTGAAATGGGTCTGGAAAAAAGCAAACGAAAAATATGAAAATATCTTAGTTGTCGCAAAGGATTCGAAGAAAAACTGTGAAGGTCTTGGAAGTTGATGGTTGTCACAGCTCTGTGGTTAGAGCACTGGTGGCTAAAACCAGTGGCCCTGGGTTCGAATCCCCGGTGACAGCTAAGATTTGTTTCACATTTTTCCTTTGCTTTTTTTTCCTAACCCCTTTAAGTGAGAAAGTTTCAATCTAACTATGTGAATGAATGTTAATACTAATAGAACAGGACCAGTCACATGTTATATTATTAGAATTTATTATAATTATAGAAATTTTGGCAAGAGACTACTGGTTCTATCAAGTACAAAAAAGAACACAGCATTTTTTGTCAAATTTATTAATGAGACGTAACAGTGCATTTAGCTAGATATTAATTTCTACCTAACTAATAGGTCTAGGAGCTACATTAATTCAATTGATCTAACAATTAATGTAGCTGATTAAAATTAATGCAAAGGTAGGCGTGTTTCAATTAGTAGACAACAGTGTACTTATGTGACCGAATTATGTATTGAAATAACGACTTCGCTAGAAGCATAATAACCTTCAATGCAATTTACATAAATGAAGTGTATGTACTTATTGTAGTCATTGCTTTAATGACTATTTTGTTTAAAACACAATCTGTTCTAAAGGAATTTAATAGTTACATGTTTGTGTGTAGTGCACAAGACATGTTCTATATGACACAATTGCAAGATAATTTAATACATTAACATAATATAATAGATAGTCAACTTCACACTTACCATCTATTCTGTATGCTCTTGTTAGGATATCTAATAATTCTGATGAAGTGACCCATTCTGTCTGGCAAACTGAATACCATCAATATGGTTTCCAGCATTGAATCCTATGAGGTATTGGATATCTTCAGGTAGATGGTGCGTGTTATTGTAAGAAACTTAGACAATGTCAAATATTACGATATAATGCAAATATATATATATACATATATTGCTCAAGCACACCACTAGTAATTGTTGTTAAAAAGGAACCCCCACTTTACCAAGTTTGCTTGTGCCTGCAAAATTATATTTAAAGTAATAGTAACTATGGTGAAGTTAGTAGTGTATGCCTTGCTAGCTAAAATTATTGATGTTAAGTATTTTTGTAAGAACCTTTAATACTGAAATTATCACTACAATTCCCTGATTTTTAAGATTTTCCTTATCAATTAAATCACTGGTCTAAAATATTTAATAGCAAATAGATGTTACACCCACTAATGGTACAAAAACTAGACAATGACTACAGGGTCTGATTGCTAAGATATCATAAAATATGTTTATTTTGATGTGTCCTCAGGCCTTTAGGCGGTCATAGTGTTGTATATTGTGGGAAGTGATCCATTCTCCCTGTTGTGTCTCTGCTTGTTCCTATGCACAATGATTCAAGCAAGCACCTCTGGATCAAATTCACCTTAGTATTATTCCAATCAATTTGATGGTTTCTTCTCATAACATTTTCTGACAAAGCTGAAATGTTATATATTATAACGAATGATGTTAGAGTTCTTTGATGCTCCTTAACTCCATGAAGTGGCGTAGGACCTGTTTGGCCAATATATACATTTTTTTTGCAGGTGCCTCAAGTGATCTGATAAGCACCACCATTTCTTTCATTCATTGGTATGGGAGTTTAAGGATATAATAATATTTGCCTGAGAGGTTTGTAGCTGGTCATTATATTAAGAGGAGTCTACATAAAATTTTCAGTAATTAATACAAATTCATTATAATGTACCTCCTAACTTGTCTCTACAGTGTATCTTCTGACATGCCTACTTGCTTCATTTCTGTGAAAGTCTTAAAATCTATTTAATTCTTAGCAAGCTAGCTGCTTAGCTAAATTGTGCACAATTAAATACATCAAATGCTTGACGGTCACTTATATATTACTATTAACTGGTTGTATAACTACTATTATATACAGTATTTGTTGTAACATTTTTTTCCTTCAGTATTTGTATGTCCTGTAGAGTGTTTCACTTAAAAAAAATACAAAAAAAATAGTACAAACATCTAACATAACTAATGTGAAATAATTAGTTCATCAAAATTTTAATTGATGACCACCAAATTTATCTCATACTGGACAGTTTACTTTGCTAAATCAAGTGCTGCTGTAATTTGTGCTCAAAAATTACTGCCAAATGCTATTATTTGCTATAGCAATTAGTTAATTTCAATCATACTTTATCAAAATATAGAATAATTTTCAACTGTCTTTTTGCTATTAATAATAACGCATTCCAATATATGAATAGTAGCAATGAGTAAATCTTAGAATAGAATATAGTTTCTAATATATTTAGTTTGTGTATATTTCAAATTGTGCACAAGAGTTCCAAGTATAAAATGATAGTTTAGTGATACAAAAAACAATTGAATACAGACTGAATAGAGAGGTTTTCAAATACTGTATCTAATATGTCACACTTTATTTTCTTTGTAAATATCTTCAACCATTCTATAGTCTGCCAATTGTGGGATATAATTAGATTTCTTAGTATAAGATAATTCAGGCACCAGTGGAAGATAGTCCTTTAAATTGGTTAACAGAAATGACACCATTTTTTCCAGAGATTGAAAGTTTGGTCTATCTGCTGGTTCCAAAGCCCAACAAGAAATCATTACATCATATCTATAGAAATATTAATCATTGAGTTAACTTAAGGAAACTTTACTGAGTTACTTAATCGTCTGCTCATCAACAAAGTTATAATATATTAGGGAAGGTGGGGCAATTAACATTTAGAAGTATAAATTTGGTGACTTGCTTTTGAATGAAAATGCTTTAATGAGTCGAAATGCTTGTTTCTATTACATAACTTGGATTTAACTTGCATGAAATCATTTTCAAAATCTTTCACCACTTTACACATATGAGGCTTGTAATAGGGTTCATCTTTACGTGAGTATCAAACCCAAAAGCAAATAATGTCTGATAACCAAGTTACTTTGCCATCAGTCCAGCTAGCTATATCGTAGATTAATGATGCAATTTTTCTGTATTAAAACTTGCTTACAATATGCACATAATTATCTATTTGTCTATTTCATTATTAGACTAAAGTTTAATATATTTTAGTATATGCGGTAAGGTATAACATGTTATCAATATTTTCATCAATTTGGTAGTAATTAACTCGTTTATTTTCAAAATAATTTTAAGGCTCTGATTATTTAATTATGACTATCATCCTATCTTCTTAGATATCAAAGTTTTCTATGATTCATTGAATTGTAAGTTTGACAAATAATATTAAAACAAATTATTTAAAGATTTATGTCTGCTCTAAGGCTAGCTAACGTGCTTAATTCA
>WLWI01004621.1_pt1 | contig 11611 bp, 7 predicted proteins | sample 6701501 | NCBI WGS metagenome assembly WLWI01 (sample SAMN12718690, study PRJNA515312) | sponge metagenome | isolation source: marine sponge | host: Mycale hentscheli | place: New Zealand: South Island, Marlborough, Capsize Point | collected 2014-11-01
TATACCCGTTTGTTGACACGCCCCTCCACTTCAGATTTCTATATCCACTTCAATTGATTAGTGTACCCTTTAGTGGACACACCTATCCACTTGTCCAAATTAGAACTCCCACCCCGCGGAAATACTACGACCTGAATTTTGGCACTAATCACCTCCCATGTCCAAATTAGAACTCCCACCCTGCGGAAATACTACGACCTTAATTTTGGCACTAATCACCTCCCATAATAACCGGGCATGTATGGAATACAGCCAAGGAAGAAACTGCTATAGCTTTTTTTTTTCATTTCAACTAGTAAACTTACAGTAAGTTGACTTTACCAACGATGTACAACATTTCTACTCAGTTTGAAGAAAAGTTGAATCAACCTTTTCTTTTACATGGAGGATTTGTGTTGTCTTAGTTTAATTTAGCATTTTGTTCCATAACCTATCACTTTTAAATTTCCTGTTTCATTTAGATGCTTGAATTCATTGAACAATCATTTTTTTTTCTAATCAAATGTAGACTCAGTATGAGCATTGAGAGTAGGCCTTGACCAAATTTGCTCGCATAATTTGAGGAAGTGGGTAGCTGCCTATTATGCACAATATCAGCTACCCTTGTTGTAATTTTTGTAGGGCCAATGGTTTTTAAAACAAATTAGCTAGCTAGCTACTAGAGTGCAATGAGAGATTTGTTAAGTTTACATTAATTTACAGCTTGGCAGAATGAGTCATATTCAGAAGACATTTTAAAGGTGTTCATTATTATGTACAATTTAGTTTTGCATGCTCATAATTAAAAAAATTGTGTTACAGAAAGCAAAATTGCTGGCTAATATTGAAAGCAAAATGGGTTTCACTTAGGTATTAAACATAAAAGCAAATTGAAGTATATTTTTGCGATAAAGAGGGAAGAAATAAGGTAAGCAAGACAAGTAATTTGGTTTTATTTGTACAATCAAGGGCTACACACAACAGAATACTTTTTAGTAGCATAACTAATGCACCTCACCACTTACAAAATGCGCTGAAGTAACTTATTTAGGCGGTGAGAGGATTTTGCTTCTTAATAGATCTCGGAAAGGGTTAAGAATGTTGTAAACGGACTACAGGTTTTGGTTTTGGGGAGAATAGCTAGCATTGAATTATAAAGCGACCTCAAGTCGAAGTTATCTTAGTGATCTATTGTAACCACCAGTAATTTGGGAGTACTATTCTGAAAAGAGATGGCTCAGCTATGTTCATTGTTGTCTCTAATGAAGCTTAAAGTGAAACTGCAAAGGTTGCTTAATTTGTTTAAAAAATCATTGTATTTTCTGAGATAATAAAAGTTGTCATTCATGACCAATAGCAGAGCTGGAATAGATGGTCAGGCAGCCTGATCACTTTATTGAGATGACTTTATACATTCATCGAGAAAAAAATGACAATTTGTTTTAAACACTTCCATTGCAATGATGATTATTTGTCATTGTGATCACTTGCATTTTGATTCAATAATTAAAGCTCTGTCTACTTAGAAGTGGCACATTTAATCAAATCTGTATACTGGCAACACCCATTGACCATACCTTTTCCTGACTTGACCATTAAATTTAAAGCTTCCTCGGCCCTGAGTACAAGGGTGAGATTGCCAGTGCAACTTATTGTTTCATGAGAAGGGTGAGATTGCCAGTGCAACTTATTGTTTTATGAGAAATTAATTCTATTTCACGGTGCTACTCAAGGCAATTTAATGAAATGTGTTTTCATTTGAAATTCACCTTATCATTCACCCCAACACAAATAAAAAAAAAGTATGGATGTTGAGAGTAATGCACTACAGACCTGTGAAACAGATAAGCCATGTGGAGTGCTTGCCACAAAATGGCAGTAAAAAGTACTACAAATGGAGTAATACCAGTCAATGTGATGAAGCCACAATTAATTGAAATTAATTGGAATAGGCAAGGAAGCCTAATACCAGTGACTGGTAGATAATCAGCATTTTTGAAGTTTTCCAGAAGTTAATAAAGCAATTTTTCAATTTACTTGAAAATGGTAGTGACATCAAGCCATATTAAAAAATACACTCGCTTTGCTCAAACATCTTTTTAATGTACTCTTTTAATTACATATATCAAAACAATATCAAACAATAAAAACTTGCAATAAAAACAATAAAAACTTGCATAATTTATTAATTTACAAGTTAAAAATATAAACCTTGTTGAAATTTCTTACTTATCAATCAAATTGTTAATTAAGTTTAAGGCAATAATAACAAAATAATAATTTTAGACTTTGTCTGAAGTGAAGAGTTAAAATGATCACTAAGAAAATTTGATATTATTTTAATCGAAAATAACTGCATCAGTTTTAATGTTGCTAGTTTTTAATCATTTAAAACTGATGCATTCATATTATAGCTTTATACAAGTTTTAGGTATTTAAATTTTAAAATTGTTTCTATTGCACATTATAAAAATAGTACCTTAAACTATTGTTCATCTACACGAAGCTATTGCTCTATAAAATTGAAAAAAATGTGTCCAGGTTCAGTAGTCATATAATATCAATACATTTGATAACATTTCTTCAAGTAGTACTTTCTCCCCCTAGAGGTTGGTATTCACTGCTTCCACTTGAATTAATATTCCAATTTGCTCCATCCTTTCTTTTGAGATGTCTCTTAATCATTAACCCTAATGCAAATATTAAGGAAGGAATGGCCATTGAGAGTAATATACTACCGATCCGTGAGGCAGATAAACCATGTAGAGTGAGATCCACAAATATGATAGTAAATAGTACTAAAGTTATTATGATACAGAGAACAATGATAAGAATAGTAATAGTGTTACATATTTTTGAGCATTTATTCGTTGTGTTTGAATAGCAAATTAGTATAACACTTGTTAAACCAGCTATTACTATTATGATGGTACTGAGTAACAGAGTAATAACAGCAATAGTTTGAGGGGGATAAACAGATATAAAATATATTGATACAATAAAACAATTAGCCACACGATGAGCGAACCATAACATGTTACATAAGGCATAACAATGAACTGCTCTGACAATGAATGGTCTATAAATACAACAAATATGATCACTTACTTTAATGTTCTTGCCTATAACAGTGATTACACAAATTTCTATAAGTGTAAATAAACATATCATAGGTACATTCATAAAAAAATAGATGAAAGGTAATGTAAATATAAATATTGAAGAAAGATATAATTCAACCACGAAGCAAGTAAGATTAATGAATAGAAAAACTGAAAATACTGACCAAAACAAAATGCCTTTTATTTGTGTACTGAGCACATAATCCAGTGGATTAGTAGAGAGTGTAGCTGCTAACTTAATCACATATAAGCCACATAACATAACTGTAAAATTGACAAACACAACAAACGTAATGACGCAAGTTGTCATTGAATTATCGAAAGAGTAATATTCTAGATCACTGTATGGATCATTGTATGAATTACATCTGTATCTTGCCAACAACAAGTCACTGTCTAGTTTAGGACTTGACATAGGCATGTCTGCTGTTCTTGCATAATATTTGACCTAAAAAAGAATATTATATTGATAATTCATACACATAACTGTTTTAATTACTTACCCAACTAAATAGTACCACTTCGGCATTAATGAGTTCTTCAAGAAAAGGATTGTAGGGAAGATATTCTATTTGTATGTCAATGTTTACTTGTGTTAAAATATTATTATCATTAAAGATTAAACTGTAGAAAAATGCATGGATGAGATTAAAGAAAGAAACATCCACGTTTTGAAAAATCCATACGTTTTGTCTCAAATAAGTAACTAATTGATTTTGATCATCGTTAGTGGTAGATACACTAATAGTATCACAACAAAATCCGCATGTTCGATTGAATGAATTGCACTCAAAAGCACGATCAAATCTATCAATACATTCTGATATATTTTGGACATTAATATGTAGTTTTATCTCAAAATTAGATGAACTATGAAATAGATTAATTTGTTGTAACGTGTATAAATTACTCTTCGTGAGTAATGCTTTATGTAAAATCTCATAAATAACTTCTTCATTAGCCATAATTGATGATGTTTGTAACATTAATAATACAGTAAACAACATCCAGAAATGAAAGAAATTCATATTGGCTGTAGTATGTGAGATTCTGCAAATTTACATAAAGTTTATTCAATGAAATTACCAATGAGTATCAATATTTGAATTCTACTAGTATAATTTTGTATATATGGTGAGTGAGCGTTTAAGTGTTATATTGATATCAACCATAATAGCTACATTCTGTAGATTTTTTGTACTCAAAAACACAGTGTACAATTTGTTGTCAGAATGAACAAATAATAGATTTTGATCAGAATGGCAGGCCATTTAACTCAGATACCAAGTATCAAGATTCTGTAACTGCTAAGCTGTCTAGAAAGGAACAACCTACTGATATTGAGTCAGAAAAAACAATTTTCAAAACAGTTTTACTTGCAAAATACATGTTTGTTTTTTAAGATAATTGCTAACTTATGTTTTCATAGTCATGTGGTCACATCACTTTATAACTAACTATATGAGCACCATAGGATGACTCTGGATCAATACACTGTGCTGTCTATAATATCCTATTGTCAAATTCTATAAGAATCATGTCTATCTCTGTCAAATTCTAGATTGTAGTTAGTTATCCCATTACTAAAAGTATTTTTATTTGATAGTATTTTATATTGTATTTATAGTTGTTATATGCTAGTTTATACTGAGAGGTTAATTGAATTGAATTAAAACTACACTTTGGGAGAGAAGAATTGCTTCAATACAGTTCTAGGTTATCAAATTAAGTATATGAAAGGAGTCAATACTAAAAGACATCACTGCAAGAATGAAAGAAAGCAATCATTTGCCTGTTTATTTTACAGGTTGTGATCAATACTATGGCTTTTGCAAGGATTACACATGTATCATGACATAGCAACCACAGTAAACAGTAATGTTACGAAACCATGCAATAATATTTGCGGTAACTGATTTGATATAATTATGTAGTATTCATTCAAATTGTAGGTGGCAAATAGCTATAAATATAATGAGTATACTGGAGTGATAATAAAGCAAAGATAGCTAGCTACATTTTCTAGTAAACAATAAGAGGGTTTGAGTTTGATTATAAGTCCGACGAAAACATGGTTAGATCATTGTTTCCAAAGAATGACTCTCAAATTACAAGAATTTCACTTTGATATCTGGGATACCAGATGGTAGTTGTTTCAAAGTGGGAGGGCATCATGTACCATGCAACAATTTATTCTATTAACTGAACTATGTAAAATAGTTTATTAAGTCATAGTAAAATTTGGATTGAAAATGATTATGATGTAAATCTTAAAGTATGATTTAGTCTATTACTCTTGTTCCTTAAAAAATTTCTCTCATTTCTTCATAATCATGCTGAAGTAACAAATTGAAAAATTCAATTTCAGTTTTTCCTCCCTGAACTTGTGAATATAGACAGTAAGTACCAGTAGAACAGCAAAACATGAAATCTCACCCCCTGCATTAATTCCATCTCTAAACTAAAGGTAAAGCCAGCCCAGAATCCATAAGTGATTGTGATGCACTTCTCACTATTAATGGAATTAAGGTATAGCATGCACAAACATAGCTGGTTATCTTTGCATTATTATCACTACAGAACTAAATTCATTTGATATAGCCACGTGGAACCTTTTAGTGTGACTGAAAACTACATTATATCAATCGGTTACTACAATAATGTTGTGTGGTATCACAAGATTATTGTTTACTCAGATTGCTATGTCATAGTATATGTGTATTCCTTGCAAAAGCCAAGGTATAATACAAAATCAATATATTCTTTCATGTAGTTAATTTGACTTCCTAAAATTGCATACACTAATGATAAAACAATTCAAACAAATTTACTGTATATAATTTGTCCATAATTATAGTGTATACATCATGCCTAGCAAGTTGGGTAAATCATACCTACTGTTTTATGTACTTTATACAAATACATACCGGTACCTATACGGAATTTAGTTTGCAAATGGTGACAAGCTGTATATCATACCTAATTTGGCATTAATATCATACTTGATTTTTGCTGATTGTGCACAGCAAGCTGTGTAATTGAATTTCACCAGATCCATTACAGGATGTGGGTTGGGGTCTGGCCAGTGAGAAGGGTTATCAAAACTATTAAATAAAGCCAACCTGTGCCTGAAGGGAGGCTGCCCACAACTGCTCAAAAACATCCATAAAAGGGCCCTTAACTGCTTCCAAGGCTTCTATACACACATTACATATATAGTGCTTAGCCTCTCCCCTTCCTAGATAATTCCACGGAATACAGTGGGATATGTAGTTTAGAAGTGGCTGAACTAGACCACAATATCTGCTGCAAACTCCAGGAAACAGTTGTCTTGCTATCTTTTCCCTTGACTGGAACTGCATGTCAGTATATCTTCTTTTTTTTTACAATTCACAATGGCCACTTACTCTGATGACCCATAATATATACTTTAAAATGTGGAAAAATTGGTACATAAACAACAGTATATTCTTTCTGTGAATGTAACTACTACACCCAGGGTAACACTCATTTTTAATGGAAATATACAAAAAATAACGTCAACGCAAATAAAACTTCCTGACCTTTCTGCAGATTGTTATAGTTTGACGTGTAAAATATAAGAGTAGTTACATACATTGCTATCACATATACCTTGGACAGGTACAACTCACAAAACGCAGTAGCCCAACTAGAACGCAGTAGCCCAACAAGAACGCAGTAGCCCAACCAGAACGCAGCAACCAAACTAGAACGCAGCAACTCAAGGCAAACTCAAAGCAAGACTAAGGGCTTGCTGTAAGGAGAGGAAGCGATAGCGTAACGCAAGTCTAGTATGACGTAATGTGAATTGAGTTTTGCCGTTTCCTTTCTAGAATTTGACGATAAGCAAAGACAGTTACATACTACTGTGAGGCTACGTAAACAAATACAATTCAACAGTTCCCGCATATTAATATGTTCAAACCACATCCCTATTCTTACAACATATTTTATGGCATTGGTTGTGTCTGTTATTTTAAAATTTTATTTAACTTGAAGGATTAAAGTTGCCAATTGAAATTACCAAATACCTCATCTAGAAATTATATACATTATAAAGCTTTCTAGACAGCCAGATTGTTTAAATAAATAAACCAAAAATTTATAAAATCAAGTCAAACAAGAATACATCCAATTTGCAAAAACCTATCATTTTTATAGAAAATGAATGAAATATTGTGTTTTCAAATATACTGAGAATGTTAATTGATGCAAAATAAACTATTTAAGCTCTATTTGTTCAAACTTCCGTTGAAAAATTGATTGCTCAAAAGTTGTAGTATCTCAGTCAGTGTTATTGTGTAAATTAAGTTGTCCCTGGATTAAATTACTAGATATTGGTGATTAAGTATTATCTAAAAAACGCCTGAGCAAAAGAGTAATGACTCTATTATAATTAAATGAGCTACTCTATTGCAAAGCCAATCACTTCAACATGTCAGCAGTTCAATGAGCAGATGCAAGAAGTGCTACAAGAATGACATCCCATTGTACAAGTTGTTAACCAAATAATTTATTTATCTGTTGCAAAGTGTAGCTTAAATTCTGTTATAACAGAGCTTATCTTCATGATTGATTACAAATAAGCAGTAAGTGAAGAGCTCCAGTTAGTGATGGATGTTATGTGTAACCTAATAATTATAAACACTGAGTTAAAAATCACATTAAATAGATGTCTCTGAGTAGCAAATTAATACATCGCTTGTTAAACCTGATATCACTATAAGGATGGTACAGAATAATAATGTGATAATGAGATGGAATAGCGAAAAAGCTATCTAGCCACACGATGAGCAACCATAACATGTTACATAAGGCATATAACAATGAACTGCTCTGACATTGAATGGTCTACACATTACAGTGAGATAAAAACATTTGTAAATTGAATACTAACTCCAGAGAATCAATTATAGATAAAGTAGCTCCTGACTTAATTATATATAAGCCAAATAGTATAACCGTAAAATTAACAAAAACAATAAAACTTAAGATCACAGCTATATTGACCAGATCCAACTAAATATAAACTGTTTCTATTATAGGATCACATTTTGTAACTTTCTAATGACCAGTTACATTTATCTTAGGACTTGACATACACGGCATATTAAAATTTCTACATTATAAATGAGAGGCAATGCAATCATAAATAATTTATACTTTTCAAAATTTCTAAAATATAACCAAGAATTCATATTCAATCAAATACTTCTATAAGTCAGTCAGCATTCTAATTATCTACCCTACTATAGTAGGGAAGATAGCCTATTCTTTTATTTATGTCTACTGGAGACTTGGAATAATTACAAAAATATGCTACACTTTTGACAAATTAATTAGTGAGGGTAAAAAAGGAAATATCCACAACTTCAAATATTGATGAATGCCATTCAAATAGTGAAGCAGGAGTTGGTCATTATTTGGACTATTTGTGCTTATAATTCAAGACAGTCCATTGCTTCATGATGATTTTTGATTAAATAATCATGTCCACCATTGCATTCAAATTTCAGACATTAAAAACATTAGATATTAAATGTGCAATTACAACACATTAATAACATAGTATATTATACTTAGCTATTAATACTATTCTCTTGATAAGCATGCTAGGTAACTCTTCCTACTTAGCTAGTTGGCAGGCATTTCCACATGAATAAGCTAAAATGTTAAAACAGGGCTGCAGGACTTTTCATATTTGCTATGGGAATAATAATTATCTTAATTAGTTCTTAGGCTGTTCAGCTATAAGCTGGAGACACTCTTGAATTTGTAATATTGCCATGAACACTCCAAAAAAAAAAAGGAAGTTGTCTGCTGTACCATGCTAGGTACTTAAAACTGTACTATATATAGTTGGGTCAGCAGAATATTATAGGTGTAGGAACAATGATGGGAGGGAGGGGGGGAGTAAAAATTGTCCTCCCTCTCAATAAATATAATTGTTATTGTAACTCAGAGCTTTGATACTTCAATATAATTTCTGTATTAGAAAATGAGGCATACATATCGCATAATCCAGCCGTTGATGTTTTCTGTATATCGTTGACCTCATCCATAGGATCTAGATTAAACCTATCCATTGCGTAATTTTGATCACCACTTTACTGCCTTAGAAAGAACAAGTCAAAAATGATAGACATCTTTACACTGTACTCACAACAAGATCATATGTGGAATTTCTGCAGCAATTTAACCTCTACTTACAATAATAATTGCTGCTTAGGTATAGCCCCACCTCTTATTTCAGCATTCACAAATAAACTGATCCGAGTTCAAAGGTGAAACATACAATATGAAAAATAATTTATTCGAAACCTTGTCTAGAAACAAAATTTCCAAGGGTGGGACTAGCCTTGGCCAGTGCTGCAAAAAAACAAGGTGTTTAAAAACATGCCATTTTTAATAATACCTTTCCAGTAACACCAAACTACAAGGTGATTTTCATAAGTATATGCAATCTGTAACTTCTCAAATGAGTGTTATTTTAAATGGTGGCTGGCTATGTTTTTGAGTGCTGTGGATGATATTTTGTTGTTTTATGTACACTGTTATAGTTTATACAGTAAAAGAGTTTGGAAATGAAAGTTTGCCAATAATAACATGAACCAACATTTCGTTTGACTGTTCACACATTGAAATACTTTCATTATTTCAAAATATTGTTTGCTGTAAAAAACTCTCTTATCTGCTTAGTATTGAAAGGCACTATAATACATTTTTATAAATGACAGTCAACTCAATTTGTGTAAAAATATGTGCTCAACTAGTTTGAATTAAACTATAGATATATAGCTATTGTGAATTGTGACTGTGTAGCACTCTTTATGAAAGTGCAAAACCAACTGAATTTAAATATGATATTGCCAACATCAGCTAGAACTCCATAGAATTAAATGTACATATATCTAGCTATTGGGAATTGCTACTATAGCACATTTATGAAAGGTGCTTTCATAAAAGTGGAGTTCAAATTCCTTATAACTATCTGAACTTTCAATTCAATGGAATTTTAGCTGATTATTGACAATTGCACAGTGTATTTACATACCATTTCAAACTTTAAAGATCTGAAACTAACCTAGCATATGATCACCTTAAAATTGTTTCCTGTATGATACTAATAAAGAATACTGAGTCAAAAAGTAATCTTTTTTTTCTAGTAGGATAGTTATAATTAAGATCCAGGATTGTTAAAATTTGGGATAAAGTGACATGTGCGATTTCTAAAATAGTAATTGTCAGTTCCTCCACTGATCTCCATATACCTGTTTAGAGTCATCATTTGAAAGGAGCCTCCACCCACCAGGAGAAGACCTTTGGCATTGGCTGCTATAGTGCTTTGGAGAAGAGCTATTAGAAGTGAATCTTTGGATTTAGTTATCTTCTCTAATATGCTATCCAGTTTAACTGGTGAATAAAGTGGCTTGATTAATTCAACAACTCGCTTGGTAAAGATAGGAGTCCTTACATGAGTGTTATGTAAAGCTCCACTACCATGTCTGCCTGAATCAGAAAACAATATTGTTATTGATGTCTGCCCATAAGCTTTAGCTTTATCGTTGTCAGATGATACGTTTTGAGGCATATGTTTTCTGTTTTATTTGATGTTACAAAGGCTTTGTGGAGTCTTTCATTTCTCAACATGATCGCAGTGTACCTCATTCCATTCAAAATATTTTTTACAAATGACTGGTTGTAGTCCATGATTTTCTAACTCACAACAACTGTAGAGACTGGAGCTCTAAATTCTGTAGTCCTTATATCCAGATCCACATTTAGTTCCTTGAAGGCAAAGGCAAAAATGTCTGGATGGACTAATCCCTCTAGTTTGTTGGACACCGCTGGAAATGGGGTCTGTGTACCAAAAATCATTTCCTTTATAGCAGAATTAGAAATATTGACTGGCACACAAATTGTACAAACTTTAACGCTGAAAAATTGAAACCAGCTTAGTTGTGAAATTTCTTCAATAGATTTGTATTGTAGTATTTTTAGGTACACCGTATCTTTCAAACAGTATTTGGAGGTATAGTTCCAAGTCACCAGCTTAGAGTGGCCCACTTCTCTTATTCCACTCATCTATATCGAAGTATCTTTGAATAATGCTCGAGAGAAATTAGAGAATCCAAATACGCTTCCACTCCCAGGTAGCTACTAATTCTGGTTCAATTATATTATTAATACCCACTGGGCTGGAGCATTGAAGATTGTATAAACTAGCTAGAGCACAACCAGACTGCTCCAAATAATCTAAACTCATTACTATCGTCTCACGATTGGTCCTTGGCATAGAAGTATATTTCCAATAAAGAGAGAAGAAAAATATGGGAGGTGATTAGTGCCAAAATTAAGGTCCTAGTATTTCCGCGGGGTGGGAGTTCTAATTTGGACAAGTGGATAGGTGTGTCCACTAAAGGGTACACTAATCAATTGAAGTGGATATAGAAATCTGAAGTGGAGGGGCGTGTCAACAAACGGGTATA
>WLWI01004622.1_pt1 | contig 11609 bp, 4 predicted proteins | sample 6701501 | NCBI WGS metagenome assembly WLWI01 (sample SAMN12718690, study PRJNA515312) | sponge metagenome | isolation source: marine sponge | host: Mycale hentscheli | place: New Zealand: South Island, Marlborough, Capsize Point | collected 2014-11-01
GTGTGTGTGTGGAATCAACCCAGGATTCTTTGGACTAATTAACCAATACATTTGATATTGTATTAGCTACTAGCTGTGTTACTGTTGAGTGTTGTTCTTTAATTCAGTGCTGTGTTACTGTTGAGTGGTTCCTTAACACAGTAAAATTCTTTCATTCAATCATATCTTTACCTAATAGTTACAAAGCTATTATAATTGTGTCAGATCAACCACACACAATGTCAGACCAAGTAATGCTGTGATCTGACATATTTCAGGTCACTTTAAAAAAATTATTTTCATGCCTGCATACTCTATTCTTTGTAGACTTGTAGCTCTGCTCAATAAGCTAAAAATATCCCATTCAGCTTATAAAATAAAGAGGTACACAGCAAATGATAATACCAACTGCTGCACTCAATCATCATAACTAGTACAGTATTCTTCTCACTCTATTAAACATGCAAGTGTTACATAAGTCCCCTAATCATAGTGAACTTTTTATACAAAAACAAATGTCCTCATGATGTGTTAAGACACGAAATCAGATATCCTGGTTCAAAATGGTATACACTTTGTATACTAATTAGTTAAGAGAGAATAATTTCCTAGTGTGGTTTTATGAAATAAAATGAACCAGCCAATGTTACAACATTTTTTTGTTGATGTTATTAGATGTTCATATTGTATATTGCATGGATTTCTGCTGCATTTTTTCATAATGGTAAGTTCTTGTACAAAATTCAGTACCATAAGAAGAAAAAAAATTGATGAACTCTTATGAAATTTTTTTTTACTCATTTGTGTACAAGTATGCTTGACTATCAGTTGGATTTATTATTAAATCAGATGTTATGTTGGAGTAAGTGTTTGTCTGCACTTTATGTCTGTCTTTCTGTCAGTTTTTCGTATCACTTTACAAATGAAACTAAAACTTAATCCCAACAATTTTATAACGGTAGTCAAGTTTATTGTTTTTCAGCCTTTTTTACAGTTCAATTGTTTCCCAAAACTTGAAATCATTACTGGTAAAACACTTTTCCCTAATGAATATTGTTGAATGTAATGTAATATCTGACTCAATACTTTAACTAGAGGTGTACTGAGCACAAATCACGAGTAAGTTATTTATAATTCTTTAATTTGATTGCTACACTATCAGAATAATTGCTTGGTAATCCCAACATAAACTGGTTTTGGGGAAAAAGTAATCCAGCACATGCTAACTATATATAAGAGACCTCAAACTATACATACGTATGTACATTATATATACCCGATTTTCAATTATTCACCAGCCTTACTTGGCTCACTCAGTTACCAATAAATATAGCATGTAGGAATATTTCAAATACATGTTTAATATTATCTTGTAATTCTTTTGTATACATAATTCAGGGTGGTGTTTGCCTATACTTTCTGTAAGAGATGGATTTACTAATCACGAATTATCTGGACCACAATGTTCTGAGCCATTGACATTAGTTTGTAATGCTGAGAAGTTCGATAGCACAAACATTACATGGTTTGCTGGTTCTACAGTTTTAGTGGCATATTCATTCAGATCATCAGATCCATTTCCTATGTCTGTAAAATCCGGTGTGGTTAATGGAACTGCACAGATAGAGAATGCATATTATAATGGCGATTTTAATTACATCAACTTCACTTTAACAGTGAATGTAAAGGATCTTCTTCTATTCCAAGAACAAAATATAAGTTGTGGCTCAATATATATTAGAAGCAATGCTTTCAACATCAAAAATTTTAATGTTGTTGGTAAGATTACATTATATAAACACTTATAGTGCAATAAATAGTAATTAATTGATTTTTATATTTAATTTCACTTATCATAATGGCCTACAATTTATCTTGAAGAGCCAAAAAAGAAACAATGTATCTTTTGCTTCAATATTTTATTAAAGTCAAATATATTATCTCTTCAGCATGCTGAAGATCTAACCAATTGAAAGTGAGAAATTGTAGAGAATTGTAGGATACCACCTCACAAGGCGGCTTGCAATCAATTATTCGTATTACTACTCTGTCATTGATATACCACAATCTAAGTATGGCTGGCTATTTATACCACTTGCTGGCTTCATTCTGGTTGAGGTTTGTTTTCGTTTTGTTTACTGCGAGAGAAAAATAGCTTCATAATCCTCTAAGCACGACTTGGGTCGCATTAATCTGGGTTTTGGAAAGCCAATAGTCCCCCCCCCCTCCCTCTACTATGTTAATTACATCTTTCTAGCTGCAGCGACTAACCTACTCCATACCAAATAGAGCCTAGTGGAGCATAGTGAAATACTACCAATATGCAGGCCCTGCAAAATTTTGCATTTAACTTTACCTAGACCCTCATATTAATCAACTAGTAGCTAGTCCATAAATGGTACTTTGTTTCAAATTCTTCCCATAAGATGCCACTAATCAACATTTTCTTTTGTTTTTGTTTTTCCTGCTGTGTATGCAGGTGTACCTATTATAGATTCTTTTGTTTTCACTAAATTTGAGTTGTAAAGTTATTAAAAAATACAATTACAATGATAATTTTATTGTACCCTGTGAATTACTCAAAACCATCGTTTTCATTTTTTTAAATTCATGCAATTATGAATTATGATAAATATAATAATTAACAATTTTATTTTCTCATGAGTTGAACATTTAGTACATAATATTCATTATTCACCAAGATTTGTATTACAGAACATCTTTATGTATTTGTAGAAGAAGTTCAAAGTAATGAGACTATTGAATTATCATATAATGCCATGTATGATCAAAAAGGAAAATTGGAGTTGATTGAACTGTTTTGGAAAGATGTAAGTGAATAATTTTATAAGTAAATTCACAAATTCATTCTTATTGGAGAGTTAGCTCAAATTATTCGCATAGCAAAAAAAAACAAAAAAAAGTGTGTAGTTTTCATGAAAATCTGTACCTTCACTTTTAAATAACTTAGTGTACTATGTTAAGATTTGATTTACATATAGTAACAAAAAATGGGGAGTCTTAAATTATAAAGAAAAACACATACCCCATGGCTTATAGAAAGTATAAGTTGTTTATTTTTCATGTCTGAATTGTAATATTAATTGCTCTACCTACTGTGTCATAATATTTAGTTATTCCTCGGATCAGCCTCTTTGTAAAATTTTAAATCATATCTTTCTTACTTTTTAATTATATGTCAACAGTTGGATGTCTTCAACTGCAATACTGTTACAATTTATGAAGTGACATTAACACAAACAAATCCTAATATTTACAGCAATAATAATATTTGCTCTAGCAAAGATTGTGCAATATCATTAATTCCTCCATCAATTGAGTTAGAAGATTATGAGATACAAATTTCTGCTAGTACTTCAGTAATTAGCAACACTGTTTCTTCTGCAACAATATCAATCGGTAAGTTGTATTACTAGCAATGTACTTCAGCACAAATGGCGAGCAAGCCCAAACTACACTATTATTAACTGATTGATTTTGACTTCTAACACTCGTGCTACTAAGAAAAGGTCGAATTTTTCAATTATGTATATATGGTAAAGTGTTTCAGTGCCATCAACCACTCGCCGCAACTGTTTCAATGTAAAAAAAAGAAAACAGGTCATATTATTTAAATGTTTTCTTTGTGATATTCTTGTAATGCACAATACAACTGGACATACACATACACTAGACTTACCTTTGTGTGGTTCTGGACAATGAATTTTTAAAAGTAAAAACTGTGGCGTAGTGGTTAATAACTAATACAATTACTTACTACCGCCACTAACTCGAATAGAAAAGGGACTCCAGTAAGTATTTAAGCTTTTACTGCACTCACAAAAGAATTCAAAACGGTAAAAAATTCCATTTCTAGGATGTTATGGGTAATTATCGATAAATCATAGGATTCAGGGTAAGTATATTATGTCTAAACATAATATATACAAACAAATATCCCAAATTTTCAATTGTATTACCCCTAATAGTGTCTCACTCACTCACTCACTCACTCGTCAATAATGCATATTAGATTATACATATATAACATATATGGATCTGTCATTGGATTAACAATTAAGATTTGATTATACACTTATTTTATTTACTTGTTATTTATAGGAAGAAATATTGACTATCTTAAAGAAGACCAGTGTTCTTTGATCATATTATGTCCTAATTACTTTTATAATTGCACTGCAAGTGTTAATTCTAACCAAATTAATATCACACGTGGAGATGATGAAACTATACGCTATGACACTAATATGCGAACAGTACAATTTATGGCATTCATAAACAATTCAGTTATTCTTCAGACCTTAAATGGATCTCTCCAAAGTAAGTTATAATGCAGTGGCTACCTGGCATACCTACATACAAGAATTGTCAAAAAATTGTTCACAAAGTACCAATTTGTTAGTTACGTACAATTTCTGTTATCAAATTGTATAGTTTTTCTTTTCATTTTTCAGTAATTATAATCGTCATTTAATATAATTAGTTATTTTTTAATTAGTGGTTTGTTCATATTGATCATCTAAATTTTCAACATAATAGCATTAAATTTTACTACATTGCAATTTTTAACAATAGTTATGAATACTTGGAAATAATAATAAACGTAGCATTAATGTTATCTTTGTTTATGGAAAAAATATTTTTGATGAATCATTTAATTGTAGAAAAGCTCATCATTATCAGCCCTCAGTACATTAACCAATGTCGGTTGCAACACAAAAATTATTACTATAGAAAAAGCAAGAATTCCAAAATATATGCAATCTAGATTGTTTTACAGGCACATAAATAACTTACTTTGGCAACCCTATAACTCATGGTTCATTCCTTAATGACCACAGCACCAGACATTTACTCACTCCACTTAAGATATTAGCTTAATGACATTACTGAATATCTATTAGCACTGCAAATGACACACAATCATTATATAAAGGTCAAATTCTGTAATTCTTGTGATTACCATCAAATTGCTACATTGACTGCAGATCAATAAGAGGATTAGGATAGGTTTGACATACTCAGAATCCGTGCTCAATTTGGTATTAAAATGGTCTGGACAGGATAACACTGTTATGTGATACATCATTTGGTGTACCTTGTGTTATGATTCCAATATCCTTATGAAAGCAAGTGTTTAACGTTTTTCAAGGCCACATCATTCTATTAACACTTCAGACTCTACTCGCTGACTGCTTCAATTGGAAGGGTATTCACAACAATCTTGCTACCTGTGCAAAGTTCAGTCTTGTCAGAAGGGGAATATTCAGCAACATATAAAACTCTACTCAGTATTATAATTTAATAAGCCACTGTATTTTATTGATGTTACCTCCTTATGGAAGTTTATAGTTAGTATGGAGGCTATTCTAATAAAGTCTATGAGCATCTCCCGTTCCTTCTCCAAATTACACTCCTCGTGCACAAAATGATATTTTTCAATGCATTATTATTACTACCAGCACAATATATATTCATCATGCACATCTTTCCTTCCTTTGTCTTGGTTACTAACTGCTCCATGCTCACTTGTAACCACAACCACTCTGGCACATCCATGGAGGCTTCCTGTGGCACCTCCGTCTGCTATTGAGAGTGCAACATACAACGCACTCATTCATCACTTCAGCAAGGATGATCACGTGATGATTGCTACTATTTCTCATAACCATTGACATGAATAATCAAAGATGCACACCACATCAAGCCTGCCATTATAAGATGATGATTTTTGTTTTTTGGGTTTTGTACTTTTTTTGGATCATAAAGTGCCCATTCCAGTCACTACTCTGAGGCATTTTATGTTTCTAACTCATACACAAAATTCTGGGAGAGAGCTCAGAGGTGAACCTATGACTTGTGGTTATTGACCAGAACACCAAACTTATTAATTAGTGAATATAGTCAAATCATTTTCTAAACAAATCGACTCAGCATTTTAGAATATTATTTATTAGTTGTTTACATATTAATTCTGTTAGCAGATTTCATTCTTGTGATTATTATCGAATTAGTAGCTAATTATACTAAAATTTTAGTTAAAAGTTTGAGCTGCAACTATAGTTATATAGCTATTGTATTTGGTATATCATCTATCATTCTGAATAAAGGTAGCATTAGTGTTCTTTTTCATATTCTGATTAAGATTTCAACACAAAAATGTTGTTCATGTCACTACCTGAAAACTATTATATATATATATATATATATTATATATATAAATATTACAAATTTTCAACCTTCAAGACTGTACTTAAACTGTAAAATGTCCATCTATAGTTACTTGACTTTGCATTTAATTAATGAATGTATTTTTATGTATGTATTTAGCAACGTCAGAACGAAATAATATTGTTCTTGGACTTGGTATAGCACTCTACATACTAGGAGTATTGGAAATTACAATGGCACTACTTATATTTTTAGTTAAACTGCGGAACGATTGTGGTAAATTTATTATTCTAAGTAGCATCCTAAGTTTGAGTTTCATTAGTACAAAACAAGTAAACAGTGTATCAGGTGTATTAAATTTTTGATCTGATGGTATTATATTGATATATTTATTCCAAGCTAGATATCTTCACAATGTTATTTTTTGGTACATTATCCTGTAGTGACAGACGAGTATCTTATGTTATCACATGGTGTTATCTCACATATTGAGCAAGCTCATTACCTTAGTAGTTATAGTAACCAGCCTGGCTTACCAGTTTTCAGTGTTTTAGTGAAGGGGAACAGGTTACAGCAGCTGCTAAAAATCAGCTGGGAGTGTGGGGAGCCTTTACAGCCAATTTATACAAGAATTACCAACCCTAGTACAAACTACTTCAGTGAAGATATCTAGCTTAGGTATCTTACATTCATAAGAGTGATATGGCAAGATAATTCATTCTCAGGCTTTATTTTCACTCACCTCTAGAAATTACATTAGAGTGCTGGAAAATATTTCACCATATTACACTTTGACTCATGTAATACATACATACATACATACATGCATACATACATACAATGGCTTTTAGACTTTTCATATCAGGCTAGCCTTGGAACAGACCTTGATGCATGAACTTTATTTTTTTTGTCTTGACACTGGCAAATGACCAGCAAACTTCTACTCCAATATGCAGACTAAAGAAAATACACTTTGAGTTTATTATAAGACTACGCTTAAACTTTTAAAGAAATTTTTTTGAAATCCTTTTTTGCTAAGATAGAGCTGTATCTGATAGGTACAGCTCAAAAAAAAGTTGTAGGCAGTACCCTGTACTGGCGTGCAGTGACCTGGGGTTTTGTGGCAACTACAGAAGTCTGTGTGTACAGCTACTTAGCCACAATACCCCTGAAAGAGGTAGCTGAATTACCCCAGTGGACAGGGCAGCTGGCTTGAGAACTGCCCTACTACCTGAGGTGGCTACCTCTTGTGGTAGATCTGCTACCCCTTGAAGTAGAATTCTAGGTGTGTCTGTGGCTGAGATAGCTGAGTACCAGTGGTAAACTGCCACCCTTTATGGCCTATTCAAATCTCTGAAAATACTTACACGGTATATGCTTTTAATGTACTAAGTTAAAATAATTACCTATTAAATATTTGTTTGTTTATTATTTTTTTGTTTATGTATATAAAGGAATGCAAACAGTGCAAGTTGAAATAGCTATCAAAAAAAAAAGTAGTGATCTTTTATCAATAAGCAGTAAAGGTAAATACAAAAGTGTCAAACATACAGAAAATAAGTTACACAGGTCAATGAATCAGTACCCAATAGGTTCATCCTGAAATTTGCTAATTGCTCGATGAGAAATTGTAATGCAATACTTTTTTTCAACTTTCATAATAGTAACATATTGAATGCGTACTGTGCCACACTACTACCCCATTATGGTTTGATAGTGGTTTAGATAATTTTATCTATCTGTACCTGAGGTACTGATGCACGTAGGGATAGGTAGAGGTATATACTTTAATGTAATACATTTAATGCCTACCTGGTGTAGACCCCTACCTTAGGTACTACAGAGTAGGGGTCTGCAGGGGTAATTGTGGTGTACATGGCTATTCAACTTTTTTTTTTGAGCTGTACCGTAATAACTCTTTCATCTCACTCATTACTAAAATTGTATTGAGCGAGCAAGACAAGCAAGATACTGTTATGGGTGAACTAATGAACAACTATTGTCAGTAAGTTTCCGGAAAACAATAGTCCCAAAAATCACATCATAATCAAAGTGTGGATTTTTTTTTACTAAGTGCTTATCACATGAAACCAATGAAATGTATATGTGACCGTCTACAGGAAAACCGGGCACAACGCGGCGTGCGTAAATGTCTAGAAAAGATCGATCGATTTCTTTAAAATGTATTGTTTCAAGCCGACGGAAGGGAACGGTTAGGTCTATTATAGTGGGAACGACTTAAGCTAAGACGATAAAACTTGGAGAGCTCAATATCTGGACGCCGACAACTCTGTAAGTGCAAAAAAAAATTTTTTGAACGGTGCCGCGTTGTGCCCGGTTTTCCTGTAGACGGTCACATATAATAATATATATTGGTCCACAAATTGATTGTGCAAGTCCAAATGTGTATATATAAATTATTTCATTACTACTGTGTTTTTTTTTTTCTTGTAGCAATGTGAATAGCTACTTATGCAAGTTATTATATAGTAATGTTCTTATCCATTCATTTTAATTATTTATCGTTTCTTTACAGATATTCTTTGTGATAAGAAAATAACAGTATTGATATTCTGTGGATTATTTATTTGGTATTTGGTGACATTGAGCTTATGGATAGCTACAAACTTTTATTCTACAGGTTTGTGCTTACGTGGAGTACTTATACACATGATGCTGCTAAATATCACCTTACCTTGCACCTCTTTAGCAAAATAATCATTTCCCAGTTCTTTTAATTGACAAAAAATAAATTTTAATGTTATAAATACTTTATATGAAACCATAGTTGTACTATGATAAACACAATAGATAAAAGTTACTTATTTTTTTTGTTAATTTTTTTTAAATGCTATCAATAATTTCTATTTATCTGAGGTTAATGTTTCTAATTTCTAAACTATCAATTGTCGTGTTTTCTGTAAATTAGAATTAGGAGTGAGACACCTTTGTTGTGATTTATTATTAGCTGTGTTTATATGTGCAAACACACTACTTTATATGCACTTGCTTAATTACATACATGCAACATTATAGTGAAACTCGATTGTTCGAACGTCAATGATCGAAAACGTTAGTATACCAAATGGGAAAAAGACCGCACATGCATTTAATGACAATTTTTTAGTCGTATTTTCTGATGAAAAAGCGACTACTTTCTTATTCCATGCGGAGGCAATTAGCTAAAAAGACTGCTAAAAGGAAGAAAAACATTCTTTTACAAAGACTAAGTCTGAAGAAGAGAGGAGTTACTGTACTGTACTTTCCAAAGAATTTGACGTTTATAAGCCCACCCATCACTGACATAAAAAAATACCAAAGAAAAAATTGACAACTTTTACCTCCATAACGGATAGCACCTTTGACATCATTGCAATTGAAAACAGCGATATATTATGTGCATGCTGCAAAATTAAGTTTGAGTGAGTGTGTGTGTGTATATATATATATATAATATGTATAAAGTACATTATTTTATAATGCTTGCATTGTTTTTCATATTTTCCAGTTTGTTGTGGACAACAGATTTGTGTTCAGTCTACACTAGATAGTGTTGCTGCAGCTTTTTCAATGTTTTTGTTCCTTTTATCTGGTGTACTGATCGCAGTCGTTATTTACTTTGGAACAAGTAAAATTTTCAGTCAGAATGAAAATGTGAGTTGTTATAATTTAATACTTTGATAATTTCCTCACATATGCCACCCTATTCAAACACCCTGAAGTGGGGTGGAGTCTTTCGTTAGCTGTAATCCAGTAGCTATACTTGAAGACCTAAATATCACTGCAGTCTGTCCAAGTTGAGTTGGCACGACTGCAAGCACAGTAAATGAGGAATGATTTTAGTCCTAAACCAGAATCAATTCAGTCATGTAAATCTGAGGCAATTATGCACGCAAACATCAATATTGCACGTGAAAAAGGAGCGGATACAAAGGTGGTCATTAATTCTGTAACTTTTGTAAGTAAGTTTAGGGAAGTTTGTGGAGTTTTTTTCAGGTGCTGTTCAGCGTCGTCGGTTTCAACTATATTTATGTTTCTTACGTACAGGTAATGTGCAGCAGATAGAAAACGCAAACTAGTGAGGCTTTCTTCTAAAGAGACAAGAGTAAAAGCAATCGACTCTACCTACTGTGTCCCACACCATCAATTTATAGCTGAAGTTAAGAGACTTTCTTGTTAATATAATTATCAATGGTTTCATTTATTTATTAAATATATGTTGAAACTCATGAGATGAATAGCAATATAAATAGACACAAATACAAAATATAGTTGTGATCCAACTTGAAGGTGGAGTGCAGCCTGAGCTGGTCTGAAATCTCACAATAAACTCGTCTAATATAAATTGGCATAAACAGCTGACAAGCACACAATTTAAATAACAAAAAGCTTAAATGTGGCTGTATTACAAGTTGCTAGCTAAATGATAGCTATATAACTCTGAAATAATATACTGGCTATTAGCATTTGAAGCCGCTCATTGTTTACAAAATGCTTAATGAAGACCGTCCGTAAGATCAATTGAACCGCACCGTGTGACTAAAAGCGGACACGTTTTGAGCGAGAAAACTGTTCTTTTTCTATTCCCATAAACGTTTTGCATTGAGTTTTGGAATAGCACTTCTCTCTGGTTTCGGAGTGCATTTATTTCCCGAATCTTCTTGGCCTTGAGAGCCTGAGTCAATTGTGAGGTGACAAAAGTAATGTGTGAGCCACTGTCTAGTAGAGCTCTGGCTGATTGTCTCCTTCCTCTAGATTTCACAGTCATGCACTTGACAAGTTCCTAAGATAACTCTAGGCTTTCCTTGCACAGAATTGCATGGTGGCACTACATATGAATTATCACTAGCAGGAACATGGGTGTTGTCACTAGCAGGAACGTGTGGATTGTTACTAGCAGGAGCATGCAAATTATCACTACTAGCAGGAGTCAGCTGTCAGAGATATGTCATGACGAGAAAAGTTATCAAATGCAATGCGACAGGTCTCTCGTGGATGGTCGTAACATTCTCGCAGGGCTTTAACAGCTGCGTCGTAATTTGGCCCTCCCCTAGTCTCGACAATATCTTTAGCCTCCTGTTTTTTGAGCGACATATAGAGGAAGGCTAGACGATCGACATCAGTAAGAGTAGGGTCCTTGCCTAAAACGTTAGAAAATTGTTCCCAGAAAGGCCGCCAAGCAGCAGGTTCACCACTGAAGGCTGGTAATTGAAGTCAGTAGAAGCCACAGTAGAAGCAGTCTCAGACAATGACGTTGATGTAGACATGTCAGTAGTGTCAGTTTTTGACCAACCTGAACAGTGTCTGTGCGGGCCTAACGCAACCTCAACGAACATTCCGAAGAAACTATACTACGCATGCACTTTATTTCTGTAAAGCCTCGCTGACCGCTCGCGGCCAGTCGCGGTTTATGCCCATGACAACAGTTGTTATAAGTA
>WLWI01004623.1_pt1 | contig 11607 bp, 8 predicted proteins | sample 6701501 | NCBI WGS metagenome assembly WLWI01 (sample SAMN12718690, study PRJNA515312) | sponge metagenome | isolation source: marine sponge | host: Mycale hentscheli | place: New Zealand: South Island, Marlborough, Capsize Point | collected 2014-11-01
TGTACCAGTCAAGTGCATTTCCAATTCAACTGCTTATGCTTCTACTGATCACTTTGAATTACTCACTTTGAATTACGTGTAGTAGTATTAAATATACCATGTTATCCCATAATTGGCTAATTAATAATTTCATTCTAGTTTCCTACTTTCACCCAAAATATGTCAGTGCATAATATATTGTAATTATTCAAATTTTCACAATATCAGGTGTATGTGGGGAACTGCTACCATGACGCCGACAATGTACGCTATGACTGCTGGCCTTTAGATGCCATGACTGGGACCAGTAATAGCACGGTAGACTGTGCAGGTGAGTGAAGGACCCCATGAATGCATAACTGTCGTTCTTACCTTCTACTCATCTCAAAAAAAAATTGCAAGCAAAATGTATTATAGTTACAGCTCAATTGTTACTTAGACTGTCAGTAAGATTTGAAAACTGGGCGCACAAAAGAATCAGCACATAAAATCAATAATAATTTTATTTCTCATTGATCTAACATATCTGTGTAATTTAGCTAGGCCAGTCACTCACACTGATGCATTTTATATTAAGAAGTTAGATACATTGGAAACTAATTATTTGTCAGTATATACAATTCTCATAGTGGACTGTGTGGATTTTGTTGAGTGCACAAACAGTATTTAAAATCAGATAACAATGCTAGAAATAGTGGAATAAAGGAAGTAAACAAGCTATAGAGGAAAATTTCTTTGAAGTTTTACTATGAAACTAATGCAGTTATAATTAATTTACATTAATTAGAAATTTGTCGTCATTCATTTCCTATGGGACTTTGCAGTAATACATCAATAGACTGGCAATTGAAGTACAGCATGCTGGATTAAGCATAACAAATCAGTTGATTGTATATGGTTCACTGTTTTAATGTTATATTTCAGGGCTAGGGATGGAGTGGGTCATAGAACCACCTGATAAAATAGAACGTAGAGAGTCATTTAATGTGTCGTATCGAGCACTCATCACTGAGGAGTTCTACCATCAGCGGATTCACTTCCCAAACAAATCGTAAGTGAGAATTGTCATAGAATTCGCTCTAAAACTGGCTAGGGACAATGATATCACTCAATTTTTATCCTGCAAGAAGCTATATTGCTTTAAGAATGTTTCCATCCAAGTGAGATTGGCCAATTGAGAGTTTATAAAGAATGGCACCAGTCAATTGCAAAAGCTATTAACACATTTTATCATAATTTTTTTACCATGCAGTATATTTTTGAATGAATTATTGAGCAAATGGGATGATGAACAGTGACAGATCCTTCTAGGGGTTTCATGGAACCCTTCTTATAACTAGCTAACAAAATTAAGCTTGCAATACAGGAATAGCATAATCATATCAATCAAGAAGCTAGTACAACCCACTGTTAGGATAACTAGCAGGCACAATGTTTATGCTGATGCAATGTAGCCAAATACACATGTTAAGACTTACTTTAACTTTCACTGATAATTTGTGATACACATAATATTTAAATAATTCAAGTTAACTGCAAGATTAAAACCCTTAGATGAATTCTCTCTCTTTCAAAGGCTTTTTATAAACAATACAGAATTAAAAATAATATTTGGTAAGGTTGAGAACGAAATTGTGAAAGAAATTGTGAAATTAAAACCATATTGACACAATAAGTAAAACAGTGATGACATTTATACAATATTGTCAAAGATCATAAGTGAATTTACCAATAACAATTCAGTTTAGATAAACTCAATTTCCAATGGGATCTATTCTGCAACTGACATTTGTTCAAAATATTGAATGCAATCTCTCAAATTCACAAACATGACTTAAAAGAAGTTGAAGTGTTTTTAATAGCTATTGATTTTTTTTACTTAAAAGCAAGTTCAACTGACCACACACAATATTATTTTGTATTCTTTGATTGCTAAAATTATAGGGAAAAGTTTGTAAGAGAACTGTGTGGCAACACCACATGCCCTGCAGATGCATCCAGAGCCACAAAGGACAACTGCTGCGTGTGGCACGCCAACATCCACACCTGTCATCCCAGCATCACCGAGGTGAGTGAGTCACATCATAGCTAGCAACCCACACACATTAAAGTATAAAGTTTGCCATTTGAGTCATACCATTCAACCATTGAAGCTTTATATCTACCAATATTCAGAGGATATTTGATATCTTCAACAATTTGTTGTTGAAATGGTTAATTTACTAACCAAAGGAAGGTATGTAAATAGCTATATGACACTTTCCCTCGCTTGGTGATGCAGTATACAGCTCATGTTTGAAGTTTACATGCTATGTGTGTGTGTACAGTGTCTAATATTTCACACATTATATAACAATAAAATAATAAGTCTCACTATGACAACGTAAGCTGAAGAACTCATTCTCTATCTGCTAGCTTTTCTGTCTGTCAGTCTGTAAACAGTGGATATCAAAGATGGAACGTATCCTTTGAAGTTTATACAATGATCATACTTCTCAGCACAGTTTAGTTAAACCCCTTTACCAACTCAAGTAAATGTCAATAAAGATCACATAGAAACCTCTAACTATATATAAGCATTATAGTAATTACGGACTAAAGAAATCAAGCTAATTTAGTTAAAGCATATATAGATATGGGATTCATGGGGCTCAATTGAACACTATTTTAATACTTCACAAATGCTTTAGCTATTCAAGCCAATTGAAATGGAACCTTTTAAGACTGAAGACAAATACTTTCAACTTACCAAAGTGCCGAGTTATGCATGAAGCTTACTAACTGATGTGCACTGATTCACTTTTAGCAAACCCCATAGCTCTGCCATACAATTCTTTTGTTCTTGAACTAGTTCTAAGGTGAGGAAGAAGGATTTATTATTGTTTAACTGTATGGTGTTCTAGCTTCAATCCCTTTACCCACTAAAGGAATATTACTTTAAATTATATTTTCAGAACTCAATGATTTGTGGTCCTTGGGTGGCAGATAATGGAAAGTTGTCTACACATACTGATGCTCAAGTGGGGGAGATTGGTGCTATCTTTGCTCCAGAAGAAGTAAAAATTAACTTTGAAGGTCTTAATTTTATCATAGCCCATATCAAAGTTGGGCATGTGCAAGTTGCCATAGGAAAACCCATAGAAGTCCTTAAACCCCAAGGTAAGCCATGTACTTACAAATATACAATACACTCTGGTAGTTAAAAACACTCTGTTTAACCAATATAAGCACATATAGGAAGTTTGACTGAGACTTCAAAGGGCTACGGTTTACTTATTGATACGTTTAATAAAATGTTGAATTGTACCAAAGAGAATGTTGCTAGATCTTGTATTCTAAAGTTCATTTGATAATTTTTTTGTTTTAAATCATGAATTAATGATTAGTGGAAGTCTTCAATTATCGGCATAACTTTGCACCTCGAAACACAACTCACGAGCTAAACGACTTAAAAAGTTATTCTATATGGACCAACAATACGCAAATTTTATACTTACCTTACATTTTGTATTCTAGGCCAAAACTGGCTCAAATTATAGACTACGGCCATCAAATATTGACTCACTGTAGCACCCAATATGCTTGATCACTGATTGAACAAAGATTGTGTAACTTCCTGACATTGTAAAAACTACGCTATTTAATGTGCACTATTGTAATCTCCACTTACCAAAGGTATTATCTTGTGTGTAATTTTTTGTTGTGGCAAAGTGTGTTTTTTTTTCTTCCTTACTGGAGCAGTTGTTGCAACTGTATTGCCTACAGTAGAGAGTATTGTCTACAGTAGAGAGTATTGTCTACAGTAGAGCGTATTGCCCATTTTTTAATCGCTACTGGACTAAAAGCTGAGCAATATAGCCTGTCAATAGGCAACTGTTGGTCCACCCACTATCTGCAGACAAGTTAAAGCTCGCTAATATGGCTTACGCACTATAGCTTGACCATTCTTCTAAGTGATTGCTGTAAGTTTACAAAAAAAATCTGTACTTAGAGGTAGGGGGGTTGATAATAAATGTCAGTCGATAATTGAGGAATTAACATTATTCATACATTTTTAAGCATTGGTGGATATGCAGACATTTTCATAAAGTTTACGCCAAACCCCTTCAAAAGATTAATTAACCCTCTCTTATATGATTTTCTTAGTCCATGACATATCTGTTTTCTGTTAGTGTGTGGAGACGGTGTGTGCTCAGAAAGAGAATCATGTATCACATGTGCTAAAGACTGCTGTGGTCTGAGATTCCCCGTTGAAGCTACGGCTGGTATAGTTCTATTCTGCATAATCATACCAATCATCATCATCACTGTAGTCATTGGAGTAAGAAAGAACTAGTTCAGTCATTTTAGGGAGTTAGTACATTTTTGGTTTTGATTAAAGGATATGTGTCACTATAAAGAAAATTCCTATGAGAATTGGCAATAGCTAGTAAGGTCATATGAGGTACTAACTAGCAGCTAATGGTCTTTACCTGTATCAAGTTTCTACATTCTAATTTATACTCAATAGTCCTAGCATATAAGATAATAATTTAAAAATGTAAAGCTACAACAAATGAGACAATCAGCACCTTTGAGCATGCCCAGTATGTAATATTTGAAAACATAATATAGGTGTGTGCACGAGATGAAAAAAAAAAACTAAAAAGAAAAAAGAAGTGTCATCCTAATATTTGTATATAAATAGCCGTCCCAGGCATAGAGTGACACAGACAAATGCATTTTATAAACCTACTTAAGAATGAAATCTAATTTTTTTTCTTTTTAGTGGTACTATTTCCAAAAGCGAAAATTATTTCTGGATGAAAGCTGGATTATTAGCGATGATAAAATACTGAGAGGTAGGTGTATAAGTATGTCTGGACTATTGGTTTTACTTCGTTTATATTCTATTGCTTATACAGATTCAGAATATAAAGGTAAGAAAATCTTGAGATTAAATTACAATTTTTATCTCGTAGTCTAATTTGTCCATCAGGTTTCCCAACTACCAGTAGCATGAGCAGCCTCAAAAAGTGCTACAATGGCGGCTATGAACATGAGAGCTCTAGTGCCATTAGTTCTGATGCAAGTCACGTGATCAGAAGACAAGTCTTCATTCAAACTGGAACATAGTGAGAAACTAACATGACACTCTAAACCAATGAGTGCAATTCACAAATAATATGGAGATAAACAAACATATTGGCTACTTTTTAAGATTTAGTGTATAAAATAGAAAGCACTAGCATCATTATAGACTTAAAACATGACTGTGTCTATGGTTGAATCAACAGTGATTGCAAGTTGTGATTGTGTCCTGTAACTAACTCAGAAAATATTACTAATATTTGCAGTGAAGGGCGTACTGTGGCTATTAAAAAGATGCCCAGGAGAGATCTTTATCTAAGCAACACTGTCAGAAGAGAAGTAATGGAAATGAGGTGAGATTTATTAATAAAACAACAACAACGACAAACAAACAAATACTAAGTGGGTGGTAAAGCACCAGGTTATGGTGGACACAAAATTATGTACATAAAATCATGTTATTGCTCACAGGATATTGGACCATCCTAATCTCTGTAAGTTTGTGGGTGCTACAGTGAAAAACCCTCAGAACCTGTGCATCATCACAGAGTATTGCCCCAAGGGAAGTCTTAACGATGTACTCCAAAATGACGACATTCTTCTGAACTGGGGGTTTCGCTTCTCTTTTGCCAGTGATATAGCAAAAGGGATGTCATATCTTCACTCAAAGAAGATCTATCATGGAAGGCTGACTTCTTCAAACTGTACTATTGATGATCGCTGGGTTGTTAAAATAGCAGGTAATATTTTCAATGATACTTTAATTTTTAATTCTGTTACATCTTCCTCTTTGCTTATCAAAAAATTAAACATTTTTAATGATTAGTGTGTAATCCTATAAGGTCAAGTTATTTGCCACGTAATAAAGCTCAGACTGTTTTCTTATCTATTCAGATTATGGACTTCCCTCTTTTAGAGAGCAAGAAAAGCTTGTAGAACTGGCTCTCTTCATGAATGGGAGTGGCTTTTCCTCAGAAACTCTACCAAAGCCGAATCCTTCATTCAAAATTTATATGGCTCCAGAAATAAGAGACAAAATTGTCAGTTCTCCACAACCATTTTCTGATGTTTATAGGTACATAAATCAATTAGCATCAAATAAAGATATCACATTCCTTGCAAGACAACTTCATAAAAATGGCACGTTTTGCTGTTATTGTCAGTATTTTTAATCCAGCTCTTCTATCACAAAGACAACTTCTTAAAAACATTAGTATTAGTTAAAAGGAAGCACATATTCAACTAGAAACATTTGCAATAAAGTATAACATACTATCTATTACATTATACACTTTTATATAATTAGCTATATACTGTGTATATTTTTTCCCCAGCTATTCTATATTACTTGTGGAGATTGCCATGAGAATTGATCCTTTCAGTGTAAGAACAATATATTGTAATGTAAAATGTTAGTATAATAACTCTGTTGAAGTCAATAAAAATTTGGTAATTTTACAAAAGACATACTTGAGTTATTTAAAATGTAACATGTGTTACTGCTTTAGTATACAATGGTCCAAATGTTGAAACTATATATATAATTGTAGGAAGATGTTACCTTGGATTCCTCATGGAGGCCTGTTGTAACCAGAGGTGACTTGTGCTCTGAAGACTCACCTTGCCCCTGCCCTGATGAATATCTAGAAGTATGTGATATGAAAAATAATTTACTGACTAGTTACTTACCATTTTAATAATTACAGCTGATCTATAAATGCTGGGCTTCCCTGCCTATAAACAGACCTACATTTGATCAAATCAAAAAGAGTCTGGTTCGCATAAATCCCAATAAAGAAAGCCCAGTGGACATGATGATGATAATGGTAAGGGCCTTTATATAATCAAGGATTAAGAAAATAACGGATGCAGGAATCACTTTCATAGAGTATTTCAATCCACAACTTGAAATCCCATATTCATTGTAAGTTAGTAAATTGTTTCCAATACTCTGTATACTAGATGGAAAAATATTCCAAGCACTTGGAGTCTCTGGTGGCTGAGAGAACACAGGAACTTATTGCTGAACAGCACAAAACTGCTACTCTTTTATACAGTAAGCCAAACTACTTATAATTGAATGACTAGTTTAATACCTTGTGCTTGATTATGTTGTCAGGTATGTTGCCACGCCCAATAGCTGATGATTTGAAGCATGGGAAGCCAGCACCTGCTACACAATTTCATTCCTCCACCATATTCTTCAGGTACACCTCTGCTTGCTGCTTCTAGTGATTGCAAAATGTAGCAATTGGAAATGATAACTACACAACTAACTAATTATAGCTATTACAGAAAAGATACAAGATAATGATGTTAGAAGGATTACGTTATGTTGATAGCTGGAGATAGCTATAGTGCATACACGTATAGTCTATCAATCTGCCACTTTTAACTTCCTTTTGTACAGTGAGTCATAAATGGGCCAAGCATCTTTGTGCTATAGGATGATTCCTTTTTTTTTTCACCCCATAATCTTGAGAAGTACTCCTTTTAATCCAAATCTCACTCTGTTGATGCAAAAATATAGGAAAGCTAAGTGATTTATGCGGTAAATTTTATTGGACAATGAGCAGCTAGTTCTATAGTAATTGAAATTATAGATATGCACACCACACATGCACATACACTCACATGCATACACACTCACATGCACACACTCACATGCACACACTCACATGCACACACTCACATGCACACACTCACATGCACACACTCACATGCACACACTCACATGCACACTCACATGCACACACTCACATGCATACTCACATGCACACACTCACATGCACACACTCACATGCACACACTCACATGCACACTCACATGCACACACTCACATGCACACACTCACATGCATACTCACATGCACACACTCACATGCACACACTCACATGCACACTCACATGCACACACTCACATGCACACACTCACATGCCTGTCCTATGCTGTGTAACCAACAATGTTCAGCAGTTTTTAGTGTATTACTAGAAAAGCTGAAGTAATGTGTTTGGTATTATATCTTTCATGCAGTGATATTGTTGGATTCACCAGTCTTGCCAGTTCTAGTACGCCATTACAAGTGGTTCACCTTCTCAATGAACTCTACTCCATATTTGACGACATTCTGGACCAGTTTGATGTATACAAAGTAGAAACTATTGGAGATGCTTGTGAGTCTACCAGACACCATGGAATATAACACACCATACTTTTAAAATATTAACCCTCAGCGCACATGTGCAAGAGCTGTTAGTTTGTCATGCTCTAGGAGATACTGGCAATTGACCTTTGAATAAGTACGAAATTACTCAGAATGACAATTTAAGTCCTTTTATTGCGCTACTTTTATTAATTTTAGGCCTATTTTCAAAAATGCAAAGCTGTCAGCTCCACATGGGTATAACTAGCTATTATTAGTAACACCCCTATCGTCACATAGTAAGTATGTGAACAAACGTATTTTGCTAAATGTATAGTAGTTTTGAGGGTTCACACCTTTGATGTTTTATGAAAAATCTATTCCATCATAATTATTCCTCTTAAGAAAATAAAAATTTAAATAACCATTCAAATAGATGTCGTGAGAATTTTGTGGCTAATTGAAGAGTTGAGTCAAATGTTTTTGATTTTTTTTGTTTTTATTCCCTGACTTTCCCTGTATCACACATCATGTGATTGAGCCATAAAATTATGCCAAACATCACTATTTTCCAGACATGGTAGTTTCTGGAGTTCCTAAAGAGAATGGCAAGGAACACGCAGGAGAGATAGCCGGGATGGCACTGGCTTTAGTCTCTGCATGTGAACACTTCACAATTCCTCATAGACCAGACAGAAAGCTAGAGATACGAGTTGGCATTCACTCAGGTCCGGTATGTGCAGGTGTGGTCGGACTAAAAATGCCTCGCTACTGTCTCTTTGGAGACACAGTCAATACTGCATCCCGAATGGAGACAACCAGTGAAGGTAATTTAACTCCTTTGTGAAGCTGATATATATGTAATCATGCTAAAGCACTCAATTTATAATGACCAAAGTAGAAATTAGTAGTAGTAGGTCCAGCTTTTAACTTTTAAGTAATCACAAAAAGTAACTATAAAAATGTCTAGTCTCACAGACAAGACCCTCATGCCCCTACCGCTCCGGGGAAAAAAAAGAATCTGGGGACACTCGTCTTCCTTCCTGGTTCTGGCGGAATGCAATCAATGAAGAATTCACATGACCTGTAGGCATAAAGAATTTAATCGTGGTCTAATAGCTCTGCGGGAATATCTATGTCCGTTTTGAAGAACTTGCTCGAACTGATTGTTAGGGTGTGAACTAACTTCTTAGATACATTCTCTCTCTTTCACAGGCTTTTTTTTTAACAATACTTGTGCGTTGGTCTTGGGTTTGATTCCCGGTGGCAACCAAATATTTTTAATTCTGTATTTTTTTAAAAAAAGCCTGTGAAAGAGAGAGAATACATCTAATGAATAAAAGAAGGCTGAGAAAGAAATTGTGAACTTACTTCTTGCAGATATTCTTGTGGATCAGATGTTAAATGAGCTTGAAGGGCAAATTTTGCATACTATGAAATCTAATTGCATTCTCTGCCTAGCTGTGTTGCCTCTCGCGCGGGAGACTGTATGAATTGTCGTCTAGTATTGTCCTGCAGTTGCTACAAACTGAGACGAATAGTGTATAGTAAATGAGATAATTCCTCCAAGGCATTTTGGTCCTCAATAGCAATAAAATAAAGTTTGAGGTTGGTCATGTGATTGGCACAATCCAATTGGCTCTACGTACATTCCTGTAGAGAACCTGAAACCCCACACCTGTCCCCAGACCATTTCTCAGTGAAGCTGTATGGTAAAGGGTCTCGTATGTGAGACCAAAAAAATGTCATTGTCGACAGAGCTACCCCGTGTGTTCTAATTATGATTATATTTTACATAGCAATGAAAATACAGTGCAGTGATAGCACTTACCAGTTATTGAAGGACAAGGAACACTTTCAGTTGGAATGCAGAGGGAGCATTCCTATAAAAGTGAGTCTGGCTGTGTTAGGTCTGAGTAACCAAACCAAACAATACTTCACAAGTCATTTATGTACATTTTCCAGGGTAAGGGTTCCATGGTAACCTGGTGGCTAAAGGGCCAAGCTCACCGAAGAGATTCTTTGACTGGAATGAGTCTTAGTCGTCAACAAGGACCTGGCATCCAAGTTACTTCACCCTTAACTATAATAACCAAAAGCCCAATGCGATTCTCAGTCTCCAGGAATGCTTCTTTTACCAGAAGTAGACCACAAAGTGTCACTAAACTGCCTTCCCATGACTCAGAATATATTCCATTGAGTCCTTCAAGATTCTCTCCTAATTATCAATCCCAAAAGAGTCAGTCAAGACCCCAGAGCTTCATGAGACTATCATCCAATGAATCTGAATCTACTCTAAAAAGCCCTTCAAGATTCTCCCCAAATATCATGCCACAGAAGACTACAAATATTTCCACGAATTCAAAGCTGTCATCACATGATTCTGAGATTTCTTCAAAAAGCCCACCACGCTTTGCTTCATTAAATGCATCAGACCTTACAAAGAATAAGCTATTAAGTTTCATACCATCACAAGATGGAGGTGATAGTCAGCCTTCCAGTGGAGAAGTAACAGATTCTCATTTAGCACTCCCAGGATATGTGGTAGTGGAAGATCTCCATTAATTTACTCCTTATTTTACTTATTCTATTCAACATTCATCTAACTTAATGAGCACCAAACTATTAAATGTCCAGAATAGTTGTAATATTTTTAAACATAGACAATATATATATAATACTTATTACATGAGTCAGAGTGTGATATGGAGAAATATTCACTGAGCAGGCTAATTTATTTTCACTGAGCCAGGGAGTGAAATATCTTGCCATATCACTCTGCCAAGCTAAGTGTAATAAGTGGTCTCACCAAGTGTAAGGTTGGCTGTAGGGGGTTTGTCAACTACTCCACAGCTGTTATTTTAATAGCTGCTCTAACCCAGTTGAGTAGGTCCACCAGAGGAAGGTAGCTGTAAAAACCTGGGAAAGGGTGCCTTGGCCAGTTGCTATAACTACTAGAGGGTAATGAACTTGCAGCAATACAGCTGAAATAACAAGGGCTAATATCATGAGTTATTTTAAGGTCAGTACCTAAAAATATTATTGTGAAGATATCTAGAGTGGAATAAATATATTTATAAATATTATCATTGTGAAGATATATCATTGCTAAGATATCTAGGGTGGAATAAATATAGTTATTCCACTCTAGATATCTCCACAATGTTATCTTTAGGTCCGTCACATAGTGTTATCTCATGGCTGTATTAAGCAAGCTCATTACCCTAGTAGTTATAGCAACCAACCTGGCTTACCAGTTTTCAAGGTTTTTACAGCTACCTTACTAACCCTACCCAACCAGGTTAGAGCAGCTGCTAAAATATCGGGTGAGGGGGGGGGGGGGGGGGTGGGGGCGGGGGGGGGTGGGGGGAGGAAATTTTTTATATTTTAAAGCAATTGAGATCGTGATACAGATA
>WLWI01004624.1_pt1 | contig 11604 bp, 9 predicted proteins | sample 6701501 | NCBI WGS metagenome assembly WLWI01 (sample SAMN12718690, study PRJNA515312) | sponge metagenome | isolation source: marine sponge | host: Mycale hentscheli | place: New Zealand: South Island, Marlborough, Capsize Point | collected 2014-11-01
AAAAATTTTTTCAAAAAAGGTTTATAAAAAAAAAAAAAAACCCAAGGTAAAATTTTTTTTAGGAAATTAAAAAGGGGGACCCCCCCCCCCCCCCCCCAAAGTTCATAAAGCCATTTCCCCATAAATTATTGTCAATTTCACGGAAATGGCAGTTAATTTAAACCACCATGAAATTTCGTTTAAAATGGTCATAGCATCCTCAAATGCTAGTACCATCTTCAAAGGTTACATTGAGTGTACTAAATTTAAACAGGCAACATGACATACCCCACTTCATGGATTACCTGACGTAAGGGTGCCCGAATGAAGCAATCTTCTCCTGGGAGCCGAGCAGTCTGTAGTGAAGTATCTTCCTCTCCTTGTCCTCCATCGCCATGGCCTGGACTGACAATATGTCCGCTAGAACCAGCTGGGAGGGGCTCGCAGTCTCCTTGTAAACATCTTCAAGACGTGTGAAGTGTTCGCGCAACAGTTTGAGAGGTTTGGGTACAGAGGTCATGGAGCTGGTGGCCATCCTCATCTCGGCTCTGAGTGAGAGTAGAGCTTGCAACTGATCCTCTTTACTCTTGGGCTCCTACAATACACATAAAATAATACATAATGAGTGGCTCTCTGTGGGTCCAATTACAAGGGGTCAATTAGGATTCTTCTAGTAACCATTGATGTGCTTGAGCACAAATGGCAAGCGAGCCTAAAACTACACTATTGTTAATTTTAGCTTTTAACACTCAAGCTACTAAAAGAAGGTCGTGTTTTAGATTATGGCTATACGGTAAAGGGAATACAATGCCATAGTAACCATTCCCAAACTGTTTGAATTGAAAAATAAAACAACAAAAAACAAAAACAAAACAAGTCATGTTATTTAAAAGTTTGCTTTATTGTTAAGTAGTGGCTCTAACACACAATACATTCACACAACTGGACATACCTACACAAGACTTACCTTCGTGGTTAGACTAATGGCCAATGAATTTTCAAGTAAACCTGTTGTGTAGGGCTTACAACTATGACAAATAGCACATTAACTTACCACTACCACTAACTCCAATAGTAGCGAAACTACGGTAAGTTTTAAGCTTGTACCACAAAAGAATTCAAATCGGTAAACAATTCAATTTCTAGGATGATACGGGTAATGATCTATAAACCAGAGGATTCCGTTTAGTGAAGTTTGGGACGGGGTCGACCACCGAACTAACGCAAAAATGCCAGGGTCAAAAGTACAAAAATGACATACGTACATCCAAACATATAAACAAACAAACATCCCCAATTTTCAATTGTGTTACCCTCGCTTCACTCGCTCGCCAATAACTGGACTACATACACGCAAACACACATGCACATGCGTATACACACACATACAAACACACACACTAAGAACCACACTCACTCTCTAGCATACTGATGACCACACCCTGGCTCCACCCAACTGGGAGGTGACCACACCCACCACAGACTATCTCTCCCTAGCTCACACATGGAAGCTCTTCCCACTGCCAGCTGACCTGACTCACACGGACATCAGTAGCTAGTCCAGGATAGAAACTTCGGTAAGGGATCATAAAAATCACATTCCTTGAAACAATCCATTAGGATTGTCACTTGTAACAAACCAAGGGAAACAAAAATGAAATGAGGACCGTCCCATGGGACCGTGGGATGTGATGGACAATCCCACTGTTCATGGGACTGTGATGGAAATTTATGGCATTTCTGGACATCTATGGAGGATGAAATATGATATGCTGTAAAACCACTTCTGTAGTCTACATCTACTAGAGCAAGGTGATACAATAGCCCCCCCTCCCCCCCCAGGCTGAACTAGTTTGCATTCGTCGGCAGGAAAAGACCAGCTTTACACTGCCATAACCCCTCCCACCACACAACAGCGACCACACCCATTGCCCCACCCACTCACACAGACTCTATCCACCAGTGTAGGAAGTCTTTCCTGTAGGAAATCATCCTCCACCTCCTCACTCGAGAACCTGTAAGCCAACAGAGCTTCCTTCACCTCATCCACAGCACTACCCACGTCCAGGGCAGTCTCCTTGGACTACACACACACACAGGATACATACTATAAATAAATTCATAAAAATACTGCCTCATAAATGGTGAGCGAGCCACCCTTGATAAAAGATTTATTATCACTTACTGTGAGCTTATAGGCCCTAGTATCAATCTTATAGTGTCTCACTTGTAGCTTTCAGGAAGCACAAGTGTGCTTCATAGCTGCACACTGAATATGAACAGACTCCTCCCTATTGACAGCAAGCTGAAACCTACTACTGTAATTCCCCAGTGAAATATTATAGCAGCCCACTAAAGTCAAAGTGCACTTGCCGTGTAATAAACGCTGAAGAGAAGACACTTTACCAACTTACATAAATGGACAATCACGCAAAACAAGAGGTCCTACATACCGTACATATATGTACCTAATTCTTCATTGAATTACACTTAGTCAGGTACAGCTGAATTTGAATGATATCATAAATGGTCATATTTTGAATACTGACACAATGTAACATTGTTATCATTCAGATCTTCAGCACTAATCAACAGACACTCAACAAATTTAATCAACATCAACTGGGTGGGGCTATGGGCGAGGCTATGACAGTCACTTCAAATACTTTTATTTGGCACTTTGAAGCGATCATGTTGCATATAAAAAAAATTATTTTAAGTGAAAGCCTTTGCTTCAAGAAAGGAGAAGACCACTTGAAGGTAGAAACAGCCTCAAAGTAAGGGCCTAGCATTGATGCTGGAGTGATCAAATGAGATGATTGAGTAGGTCAAGGCGATGATGAACATCTCACTGACTTGGAGACACAAAACATTTAAAATACTTCACTTCCATTAACACAGGCATCTCCTGCACTTGAAGGAGTGGCACTCATGTGTGGAGAACATGACTATTGATTGTTCCAGTGATCTCCATCTAGTCGCGCACATTAACCCATGAGACTAGGTGTTCACTATGTTCTGTACTCCTGCTCACCAGGCTTTCTATTTATGTATCACTCTGGGAGCAGCAAGATATTTGAGTCAACTTCCAGAAGCTAATTTCTGTCTTCATTCCAGTACCTAGATCCTGTTCGAATTATTAACTCAGTCAGAGCTTAGTTTATCTTCTACTTGCATAAGCAGGGGCACACTAGATGGTCACACTGAGAGCCAGACTAAATCTAAAATACTTAGAATATTATGTTTTGCATCCTGTCAACAGGACAGAGGTAGGTAGAATTTAGAGAGAGATTTACTGATATGCACACAATTACATACACATCAACACATACTGTATGATCGAAAGTGAACACAATCACTTTACTTGTACACATGCTCACACACACACACACACACACACATACACAATATTTCACCTTCTTACGAACACCTTACCGTATTTCTTCACCTTCTTACCCCATTTTCAGTATAAGCGTCGGCATGATTGAATCGAAGAATACGGATCACCTCAGGGTGGTTTCTAGCTGCGGCCACATGTAAAGGGGTGGAGTTCTTGTGGTTGAGAGTGTGTGGGTGTGCCCCATTGTCCATGAGCCACTTGACCGCCTCGTACCGACCCACGAATGCTAGCAGGTGCAACAGAGTTCCCGTGGCAACCAAGTCATTCTGAACATGAAACAATTCATACATCCACACTGAATCATGATGAACTCTAAACATCACACACTTTACATCAAGAGTTTGGGAGGAGCAGGAGGAAATAGATAGTAAATTTAAACGGGAAAAAATCAATCAATTGGAAAAACAGTGGTAGTATATCACAACAATATCTTTTGTTATTGTTGTTGTTTTTGTACAATTTTGTTGTTGTTGTTGTTTGTTGTTGTTGTTTTTTGCTGCATTCTAGTCAGTTGATGTAAAACATTGGGCCTTAAATTAACTATTAATTGTGACTCTACTTAAAGCTAAGACGGAATTTTCAAAAAGAATGAGAGAACTCATCTTTACAAAAGGGAGAATCCCATCCTCGTTAATATAACTGAAGAATTATGCCATCTACAGAGCTATCAGAGTAACCACTCAAGAAAAGCTGGTCAGAAAGTGGAAGAGGAAGTACCTAATATAAAATGTCACTCACGTATTCCTTCTGGTCCTTCTCACTGGTGCAGTGCTCCACTGCCAGCAGCTGGGCCACCAACTCCTCCTTCACTTCACTCACTGCACCATTCAGATATCGCAACACATCTTCTCCTCGAACATTCTAAAGACATCAAATAATGAAATACAATAACATACCACTATGACCAGGCTCACTGACACACTTATCTAAAATAATATCAACGTAACAGACTTCATAGATGATGTTGATCATAGAAGTTACTATGGCGTAGTGCAATTACAAACATAATGTAAGATGCCATTAGATAATCATTCTGTGGAGAAGAAGAGAACCAACCACCCATTCCTTTACTACTGTAACCATAGAAAAAAATAACTCTGGTACACTGCCTTACAACGATTGACATTTACAAACTTTATTAACAAAACCAACGAGAGCATCTACGAACCTGTGTGAACTCTCTTTTTTGCTGTTAATTATACAATTTAATACCAGGAAAAAAATAATGGTGTCACTGTAATGATTGCACAAAAATGCCACTAATATGAATCAATATTCAATTCTGTACAATCTTAAACAGCATTACCTGCTTTATCTTGACAAGGTAATTAATAAACTACAATATTAGTATCCATCTATAATACTACACTACATTATATAATATAATAATAAAATGATATGCCTGGTGAAGTATGCTTCAATGCTTTCATGTTATCATACCGTTTCGTTTATCGCAATACCCCTTAGACAGAGAAGTGTCCCGTTCTAATAAGAACACACCATGCTGAATGTACGAGACGAGCACTACAACATCCATTTTGACACCTTTGCACTACGTTTGAACTAACCTGTAAGGAGAGAGGTTTGGCCAGAAGCCTCTCCGTAAAATCTGACAGGGAGCTTATCTCTGTTTCTCCCGTCATAATAAAGTTTATTCGCTACAGCCAACAGCTGGAGTGGAGCAAGGATAGTGAGCTCTAATTAGAATTCTTTGCGGTTAAACCTTTGGGTAATGGTTATACTAAATTAGGTAATGGTCGTTTTGCAATTTTGACACGTTATGTAGTATGCATGTACAACCAGGGGGATTTAGTAGCTAATGATGCAAAATAATTAAATGATTAATAAAAATTAAAAAAAATGGGAAGAAGAAAAAGAAAGTTGAACTGTCCAGCTATGATCACACGTTGCCTCGTAATGGAGGAGATATGAGAATGACTCCATCACCTCTCACAAATAACATTGGCAGAGTTCTCTTGCTACTCCGATAGATCTCTTCAAATGTCTCTTCATCTAACTCCACCGTAGTCACTGTCTCCTCCACATCAGCCAGGATCATGTTCAAATGCTGATCATAGGCCTAATGAATTCACACAATCATTGAGACAATAATAATAACTATAATAATAATAATAATAATAATAATAAAACAATCACATCAACACCGACAACAACAATAATATAATAATAAAAATAACAATAATATTTACAATACAAATTCTAAAATATTGTCCCGGTAATATATCGCTACTTAGTATGCATTCTAAATGTAAGTGTGTATGCCATCGACATACAGAATTCATGAGAAAATTTTTAAAAAAGAGCCTATGAACAGCGTGCACGTGAGGTGGAACACGGCTCCTTTACACCTTTTGTGATGTCACTATCCGGAGGCTATGTTATGGCAGCAAATGTAGTGATGAAACACCTAGCGTCAATGCTAGCTGACAAGTGGGAGCAACCCTATAGTAGCACACTAGCCTGGATGAGATGCAAACTCTGCTACTCTCTGTTGCGTGCCTCCATCCAATGTATTCATGGAGCTAGTTCAGTGGGACGGGGCTCCAATGAAAATCTACCTACTGCACTTTCAATATCTCAGACACAGATAACCCCATGAACACTGATCACTTTCTCGTATTCTTTTACATCAATTATTTTCACCTCTTGTTTTTAACTGGTTTGGAATGTTGTATTTTCTTTAAAAAAATGTAACATCCATCCACTCTCTGTGTAGGCAATATGTATACCATGTGTGTGCATTTACTCTACTTATAATACTAATATAATTTTAATGTACTTTTTCTTTTTACATTGTTGTGCTCTAAATCATGGGCACTTCACGTATAGTGGGATCACATCTGTTCCTGCTCTCCACCCTCCCTTTCTACAATAGTCCAGCCAACCATCAAATCATATGTTTGTGATTACTTGCAATGCGAGACAAATTTGTCCTTTATGTATTACTTACATGCTGCTCTAAATTATCAGTGTATAAATTGTCAAGTGCAAAATAAAGCATATTTAGAAGGAAAAAATATTAAAAATTAGCAAGATGAATGCTTTGTGACTAATCCACTCACATGCAACTTCCCTCTAAGCTCTCTATCATTTCTCATCTTTACAAAGACTCTTTCGTCCAAACTAAATCGCACAAGATCAAGAGGTTCTTCTACAGTAACAGTTCCTGCAATATCCTGCTCTTCAGCCATTTTTATAAGTTGGACTTTGACCTCTTAAAAATCTCGCGCATGCCTACTAATTGAAGCTTCTGCTTACACGTGTTTCTTTCTTTCGTCTACTAGATATAGGGGACAGAGATGAGGGCGAAGGGAGACGTAAGTAGAAGTAATACTGCTACGCGAACATTTCTTATTAGTGTGCGTATTTTAGTTGAAGGAGTATAAAATCGTAGGGAGGCGGATACCTAAGGAGAAGGATAAAAACCCTGCTCTCTACCGTATGCGGATATTTGCCCCCAATCCTGTATCTGCCAAGTCTCGCTTCTGGTACTTTTTGAAGAAGTTGAAGAAAGTAAAGAAGTCAGTTGGAGAAATATGTGCATGTGATGTGGTGAGTACTCTTTTAGAAGCACACCAAGATAGTATCCATAGTGTAAGTAGAGAATGAGAAGTCAGGCATTCATGGCTCTGAATCTAGTTAAGTTCTTACTAACACAAAGGAAAATTGAAATTGTCTGCTGAAGACCCAATGATTTAAAGAACACGTTACTTTAGCCATAGTCTACCAAAATGGTGTGGGCTCACAAGATCATCAATGCGTAAAGAGACATTTCCTTCCCCTCCCTCCATTTTTTTTATCTAGAATGGCAAGAACCTTTATTTGCTGCACCTAACATCCTAGCTAGTAAGGTGGTTGAAATGGTTGTTTAAATTTCTGTGTTTTGTGCAGGTGAAGGATAAGAGTCCGCTAAAAATCAAGAATGTGGGGGTGTGGCTGACCTATGACTCACGCTCGGGCACTCACAACATGTACCGCGAGTACCGGGACCTCACTGTGGCAGGTGCCGTCACATTGTGCTGTGAGTGGGGGTGTGAGGGGATGATCATTACATAACTCATACAGAGAACCTGAGTGTTTTGTTTGTTTTGATGGGGTTGGGGATCTTCACAAGCCTGCATTAAGGGGTGTGTCCTTGATTTTGCAGATCGCGATATGGCAGGGCGTCACCAGGCGAGACCTAGCTCCATCCAGATCAGACAGGTTGCCGTGGTACCATCCAACAAGTGCAGGAGACCTCACATCAAGCAGATGCATGTGAGTGAGACTAAACTTATTGTCTTCACGTGTCTCCACTACAAGAGGTCCGTGGCCCACTTGTTTGGAGGCTGCGTATGTGCACATCATTTTCTTTGTGTGTCAGTCTCATCTCTATGGATTGCCACATACTCTGATTGTGCCCACATAGACAGACGGCTCTCCACTCGGGAAGCTGTTGCTATCTTAGTGCTGCCCCGAACTAAACGCCGTCCACAACTGGAATATTGTTAACGTAAACTATTCCTAAACTTGTGAGACTAATTGTTTAGCATACGATAGCTAGTGCATGTGATGTATTGCCCAAGTTGAGGTTGCGTGGGTGGGTAGGAAACACAACATACTAGGAATTGAGCCCCCAGTAGCTAAGGCAGTCACTGCCAAAACCGAGGCAATTCCGTGTGTCTTCAGGTGTGTCAATGTACTGAAGTTCAGGTAAGTCGTTATTTCCCTCTTTTCTGTCAAACATCCTCTAATGGTGAAATTGCCTGGCCATTGATCTGACAATGTATCATTTGTCAGTCTGCAGATGTGATGTCTGGTACTGTCAACGTAAGAGTGCTGAAGATTCAGTAGCAATGATAGGTTGGAACTCGTATTGTGTTTCGATAATATGGTCTATTGTCCCACGAGACTATCCCATGTGTGTGATGTCCCACCAAACTTTCAAATAGGCAGACATTGTCTAGTGCTGGTGGTCACACCATGGTGTACGTAAAAAATGTTACCCCCTTCTCTCTCTTTCCTTTCCTGCCCCATCCCACTAACACTCATAGTGACACATTCACGATGTTAAATATGGTGGTACACATGAGCCATTGGGGGGGGAGGAGGAGGCTAGAGTAGTACAGTAAAACGTCCCTTATCTGGGCGGCTTGGGACAGAGGGGTGCCCGTAACTAGGAGTTGCCCATATCTCAGAAGCAATACTTTTTTAATTGGAGTAACTTGAAAACTACAAATTATTTGCATTCGCCCACTGTTTTAATTGCAATTTTCTATGATTTACCTGCCCGAATAATAGAGTTGCCCGTATCTTAGACGTCCGGATAAGAGACATTTTACTGTACTAATTACTGTATAGCTAGATATTAGTTCAAACTAGCTGTTAGTTCCGTTACTGTTGACCTCATTAGGCACGCTATTGCCTTGTGGCAATCTATCCTTATAGACTGTCACACATACTAAGCGTGCCCACATTGAGAGCTGGCTCTCCACTCAGAAGGCTGTAGAACTAAAAGTGCCATTCCGAACTAAACGCCAGCCACATGTGTAGGTAGTCAGTCAACCCTGGGAGTTTAGTTTTGTTGTTGTTGTTTTTTGTGTGTGTGTGTTAGGTTTGTTTGTTTTTGTTGCTTGCTTGTTTTGTTGTTAGTTTTTGTTTTTTTTTGTTTGTTTGTGTTTTGTTGTTGTGTGTGTTTTTTTGTTTGTTTGTTGTTGTTTTTGGTTCATTTAGTAAAATTTGTTTTATAATAATTTTCTGCGGGAAGCCTCTTTGTTCGAATGAATAGTCTAACCATTGTGGTCACATGACTAATACGCCCGCTTATTGAGTGCCCAGGAAAATTAGGCCCTCACTTAGTCCTCGTAGGTGCTGCCATGAATGCATGCATGCTTCACGGCTAGGCATTAATTACAATACCGGAGCAGGCGATAAGACGTGGTACTGTGGGTGTGGCCTCTTCATGTTCAACTGGAGCAGTTGACTGTTGACCTCATTAGGCACGCTATTGCCTTGTGGCCATCTATCCTTATAGACTGTCACACATACTAAGCGTGCCCACATTGAGAGCTGGCTCTCCACTCAGAAGGCTGTAGAACTAAAGTGCCATTCCGAACTAAACGCCAGCCACATGTGTAGGTAGTCAGTCAACCCTGGGAGTTTTGTTTGTTTGTTGTTTTTGTGTTGGCTTGTATTTCCTTTTGTGTGTGTATGTTAGGTTTGTTTTTGTTGCTTGCTTGTTTGTGACCTGCTCCATGAAAATCGACCATTTGCAATAAATTATTGAAACGCGTAAAGGCCGAAAAAAGCCGGGGAAATTTTTTTTCTGGATTTTTTTTTTAAATTGAAAAGGGGTAAGTACAAGGGTTTCTTGACTTCTGTGCAAAATTTCAGCGTTAGTAGATAGCGTTTTCATACACTAAACTTACTTCGTCTTTTGAAGCAGTCCGTGAACGAACTTATTAAAAAAAAAAAAAAAAAAACGTCATCACAGAGTCACCATAACAACTCCCGCGAAATAGCTCCAGCCTAATAGTGTCAACCAATATGGCAGAGAGAATAGCTAACGCTACAAACCTTCTGAGTGCTGACAGCTTGCGCTACAGCATATCCAGTTAGTGAACAAGAAGGCCAAAAGGCTAGAAATCTATAGAGAACGTGGTTTGAGTAAACAAATGGCCATTTTTTTCCCCGGCAAATGTGGGCGTAACCGTGACGCGGAGAATTTACGGACTTTAGGCGTCTCGCTGTAAAGTGATTTTTCTCGTAAAAAGGAACGGTTACGTGGTGAAAACACTTGTAGTGTTTTTGTTTGTATCTTTGCGGAGAAGCGTCTTAGAAAAACGCTTAAGGAATTTTCATATTTTTTTTTGCAAATGGTCGATTTTCTGGGAGCCGGTCACAGGAACTCGTGTTTCGATAATATGGTCTATTGTCCCACGAGACTATCCCATGTGTGTGTGATGTCCCACCAAACTTTCAAATAGGCAGACATTGTCTAGTGCTGGTGGTCACACCATGGTGTACCTAAAAAATGTTACCCCCTTATCTCTCTTTCCTGTCCCCATCCCACTAACACTCATAGTGACAAAAACATTGACAATGTTAAATATGGTGGTACACGTGAACCATTGGGGGGGGGGGGGGGGCTAGAGTAGTACTAATTACTGTATAGCTAGATATTAGTTCAAACTAGCTGTTCCGTTACTGTTGACCTCATTAGGCACGCTATTGCCTTGTGGCAATCTATCCTTATAGACTGTCACACATACTAAGCGTGCCCACATTGAGAGCTGGCTCTCCACTCAGAAGGCTGTAGAACTAAAAGTGCCATTCCGAACTAAACGCCAGCCACATGTGTAGGTAGTCAGTCAACCCTGGGAGTTTAGTTTTGTTGTTGTTGTTTTTGTGTTGGCTTGTGTTTCCTTTTGTGTGTGTGTGTGTGTGGTTTGTTTGTTTTTGTTGCTTGCTTGTTTGTTTTGAAGCCCTCACTTAGTCCTCGTAGGTGCTGCCATGAATGCATGCATGCTTCACGGCTAGGCATTAATTACAATACCGGAGCAGGCGATAAGACGTGGTACTGTGGGTGTGGCCTCTTCATGTTCAAACTGGAGCAGTTGGGGCGGGCTTTATCTTGAGTCACATTGGTTTATGTTGTCAGGTGGTTTTTATGTAGTAAAGGAGGAAGGAGTTGATGCTGGCATTCTTTATGGCTTGATTGTTCAGTTTATTGTATTGTGAACTTCTGTATTGTTTAGGATAATCAAAAGTAAAAAAATCTTGACATGGGAATATTAGTGATTTATAGGGTGTAAAAACTGAACAAAAATCTTACCATTGTACGCTGTGTGTGATTACAGAATGCGAAGATCCGGTTCCCTCTGCCTCATCGTGTCATGAGAGGTCACTTCCACTCCACATTTGTGGCCAATCGTCCACAGACTACATTTTAAAGACAAGATGACCCTTTACCATCTGGCTTGTTACATGTGCTTTATTGAGTCTGAGGATCATTTTGTTTGTGTGAATGTTTTATACAAATTCATTGACATTCTTGACAGACAGGTTTTCACAGATGTTAGTGGTAGATGTTTGTAAACAAGTTCTGTAGACAGTGACTGACAAGTGGGTGGGGTTAGGTCGAGGGTTGTGTTCGAATGGAAGTGTGTAAGATAGGTGAAAGATTTAATTTGGTAAAGGGTGAGTATAAGTTGGTGTTACCTGCT
>WLWI01004625.1_pt1 | contig 11604 bp, 10 predicted proteins | sample 6701501 | NCBI WGS metagenome assembly WLWI01 (sample SAMN12718690, study PRJNA515312) | sponge metagenome | isolation source: marine sponge | host: Mycale hentscheli | place: New Zealand: South Island, Marlborough, Capsize Point | collected 2014-11-01
GAGGAAGTGGTGGGGAAACACCCAACCTGGCTGGAGGCGGCAAAAAAAATTCCCCCCCCCCCCCCCCCCCCCCCCCCCCACTACTGGCCTACCTCTCTCGGCCCCAGCAAAACCTGCACATTATTAATAGTTAACATTATCATCAGGCACATTTTCAATTCATTTTTGAACACTATTCCAGCAGATAACAAGTTTTTCTTTTTCTGCATATAATATAAGAATGTAGACAACTGTAATGATAATAATACAAGTATGACACCAATAGAAGGCACAAAAGCCAAAATTTATATATATTTGAAGAAGAAGGATTTGTACCTTTTGAATTGAAATTACTACTTGAAATAGTAATGTTGATGAAGTTGAAGATGTGCCTATAACTTGTTTCAACTAACTATGTAGATTTGATGGAGAAGTAGATAGTGTAAAGTGAGCTGGTGTTGCTAAAATGTTATAGCTCAAAATGTAATCAAATAAAATAATACTGCTACTACTACACAAGTTTAACAGTATATTACGTAATTTTTTAAATACATTTTTTCCTAATTATTATTTGTCAGTAAATTATAAATAAAACTAATCAATTTTAACTGAATATCAAATTGCTGGGAATAAATTGTTAATCATTAATATTATACATGTATAAATTTACACAATATTTTATTTCATAACATGCTCGTTGAATAAATATAATTATTATATAAATATAATAATATATTCATATCGTTCTTATTCATATAAAAATACTTAAAAATATATATGTTTTGGAAAATTTTATATTTAAAAGACAGTTAATCTTAGGCTTAATACAAACCATTAAATCATGTATTTGTTTTTACATTTTCAGCTCAGATATAAACAGGAGCCAGGTTGTCAAGATACTTTTTACATCATTGTAATGAAGATGCTAAAGTACACAATAAAGTCATAGACATTATTTTATGCTTATAATTTGTTCCAACACAAAATAAACGGCAAGATTTCTGGAGGGCACGCTTACTGTTTATTATATCATCCTGGAGGGTGATTTGTGGCAGCATGGACAGCCAGTATCCTGGAAGCTCTAAACCTATGTCTCTATTAAACATGTTGTCAGGTGTCATCTGTATGTGTAGTGCTTCCTTGATCTTCAACTCACGATTCTTACTGGTTCTGTCTACAACTCTTACCTCTTCCCATTTAATGGGGTGATGCTGCTGCCAAGCATGTTCAGAATGGCTGAAACCTTCTCATCACCTCTCTTATAAGCATCCTGATGTTCTTTCTCTGCTCAAGCCTTCTAGTTGTTTCACCTATGTAAACTTCACCACAACTGCAGGGTACACTGTACACTATGGATGACTCTGTGATAATAGGTATAGTATCTTTGACTTTAGTAAGATGTAATCTTAGTGTCTTACCAAACTTAAATGCTGTTTTGATGTCAAAGTCTACACACAACTCTGAATGCTCTCACTCAATCCTGATATGCATGGAATAGTAAGAATCAAACCTTTCTCTTGCTAGTGCCCTTATACTGAGAGCAAGGGTATAAGACAATCCTACAGATTGAAGGTCCGTTTAAATATAATACAAAGTTCTATGCTTCATATCCTTAAGGACACTATGCATCACAGTGATTTTGAGAGAATAATTACTCTGTGTAAGACATCAGCAGAGAAAACATTTACTTTAATGAAGGCCAGACACCAATCCAAGTTTTAATAGGAAGACTAAGAGAGCAGAAATGGATTATTAATCTTTCTGACTAAAGTTTAACTGAAAGCCAGGAAGATGTACTAAAGTTAGGTTTAAATTTTGCACCAGCTCCTACGAAACTCCCCCTTATAGATGCTGTAACTGCTATTGAAGCAGTAACTAAGTTTCTAAGTGAGGATAAGGCAAATGATTTAAGGGGTAGAGTTAGTAGTATTTTAAGAAAATCTAAGCTACTACAAGATAATCTAAGTATAAACAGCAGTGAAAAGCTTTAAGTGAATTAAAACAACATATGTCTGATGGTGCCATTCTTCCAGCTGATAAAGGTAGAGCCACAGTCCTCATGAATAAGGAAGAATACCATTCTAAGCTCACCCAGTTAATACAATCAGGCACTTACAGACTTGTTAAGAAGAATCAACTATGACTCAGGAAACTAAAAATAGGTCGTATATTAATGAACTTAGAAATGGAGGGTAAAATTCCTACTATGTTGTACAACAGGTTAAGACCCACTGGATGTCGACCAACTCTACTTTATGGTCTTCCTAAGATACACAAGTTAGGAATCCCACTTAGACCTATAGTAGTTTCCTGCATTGGATCACCATCTTACAATTTGTCAAAGTTCATATCTAAAATGATATCTCCATTGTTTGGTAAGACACAATCACACATAAATAATTCAACACATTTCATGCAAACAGTTAATAGTGTATGCTTGATATCTGATGAAATGATGGTGAGTTTTGATGTGTCTTCCCTGTTCACTAATGTTTCAATAGACTAGACAGTATCTGTGATCAGAAATAAGCTCCAGAATGATGAAAGTCTAGATGAGAGAACATGTCTTCTCCTGGGTGCATCACAGAATTATTAGAGGTCTCCCTTAGGTCAACTTACTTTAGGTACAATGGGAACTGTTATGAACAAGTAGATGGAGCAGCCATGGGTTCTCCTGTTTCCGCAGTTGTGACTAACTTGTACATGGAATTATTTGAGGAAGAAGCTTTGTATTATGGAAGAGATATGTAGATGACACCTTTTGCATAGTTAAGAAAGGAAGTGAAAAACATTTTTTGGACCATTTAAACTCTGTAAGACCTTCTATAAAATTTATCATGGAATCAGAGGAAGATAGTACGCTACCTAATTTGGATTTGCTTATTAAAGAGAGAAAGTGATGGTACATCCACTGAGTACAGAAAACCTACACACACAGAGAGATACCTTCACTTAAATTCTCATCATCCTAATCATGTAAAGAGAGGAGTAGTGAGATGCTTGTATCATAGAGCTATGAGGGTAATTAATAGGAGTGAAAACTTGAAGGAAGAAGAGAAACACCTACACAAAGTACTTCAAAGAAATAGTTATGACAACGCACCCATTAGGGCAGGCTCTAAAGAGTTACCTTCTAAAGATCGCACAAATACTGAGCAAGAGAGAAAGGTTTGATTCTTACTATTCTGTACATAATAGGATTGAGTGAGAGCATTCAGAGAGTGTGTAGAGACTTTGACATCAAAACAGCATTTAAGTCGGGTAAGACACTACAATTGAAATAATCAGTATAATAGTTCAATGCAAACAAACTACAAATTGAAGCGTTTATGCCGTAATAAAATGGATATGAAGGTGTGATTTTTTTAAATGCTAGGATTGTACTTACTCATCTTGTATTTTACAATTGCATGCAGAATTTGCCATCAGTGTCTAGGAGAAAAAAATTAATTAAATATGCTCTCACATTAAAACGTAGCAACTCCAAAGAATTTATCTGCGCTTTTGTTTCCCCCAAAATTATTAATTCTTGGGTGATCCACATACACAAAACATATTATTGATTTAGATAATGTTTAAAAATATACAACATGACACAACAATAAAGTATTATTAAAAACCATTAAACTATTAAAAGTTAACATTATAATCAAAACACATTCTTAATTCATTTTTACTAATTATATTGCAGCAGATGATATTTTATTTTTCTTCTTTGTAGAGAGTACTACTCAACCATCGTGTGGTATAGACAATGGCTTGAAACGGTACACAATTGGTTATAGTGTTTCGTTTCGTTTGCGTTTTTATCTCTGCTCCTTTGGCCAATGAATTTGGTGAGTATGAGGAAAAATACTAATAAGCCATGAATATTGATATCTTACACACTTTGAATGATGTTTCCTTTTCACACAGCCTTAACCTTCCATCCCTTTACTGAATTCATACCCTCTGTGAGTGTAATATAATTCAAGGAGTACTTTATTTGTTGCTAATTATGGTTACATGTCACATGTGCCTTGTTGTATGAAATGACCATTTTAATATGTCAATGGTATATTGATATTGAGACCATAATTTTTCCATAATTTTGCTGAAAGCAATTTATGGTTTATAACGTTATACTGATTTAACTAAGTAAATCTCATTCATGTAAGCATTTGAGACTCTGGAATCAATAAATGTAAAGCTAAATTCCCAACTGGTATGTTTTTTCAAATATATACGCAAACAAATCTCACAGTGCTGCTTATCTCATCTATAATGTATTGTAATTTTTTTCTGGTAACATCTGTATGTGTAGAGCTTCTTGATTATTAACTCATGATTTTTAATAGCTCTGTCTACAACTCTTACATCTTCCCATTTAATGGGGTGATGTTGCTGCCTAGCATGTTCAGCAATAGCTGAAGTCTTCTCATCACCTCTCTTACAAGCATCCTGATGTTTATTCACTCTTTGCTGTTTCACCTATATATATATATTTAGTTCACCCTAGATACCTTCACAATGATATTTTTAGGTGGTGACAGTGAAATAACTCATGATATTTCAAGCTGTTATTTCACCCTGTACTGAGCAAGCTCATTATCCTTGTAGTTATAGCAACCAGCCAGGGGGAAGGGGGGGTTATAGCTACCTTCAGTTTTAGAGCTACCTTCCTCAGGTGTACCCTGCTCAACAGGGTTAGAGCAGCTGCTAAAATATCAGCTGGGGGTATGTGTAGCCCCTTCAACTAACTCTAAGCTGTGAGTTACCCTAGCTCTAGTACTAAGTGTGGAATAACCACTTATTACACTTGCCAGAGTGTTATGGCAAGATATTTCACTCTCATGCTTTATTTTCACTCCCCTCTGGCTCTTGAAAATATATTATGCTGCTCTTGAAATATCTCACCATATCACACTCTGACTCATGTAATAAGTATATTATATATATATTATATATATTATTATATATATATATATATATGTGTGACCGTCTACAGGAAAACCGGGCACAACGAGGCGTGCGTAGAGAAAAGATCGATCGATTTCTTAAAAATGTATTGTTTCAAGCCTACGAAGTGAACGGTTTGGTCTATTACAGTGGGAACGACTTAAGCTACGACGATAAAACTTGGAGAGCTCAATATCTGGACGCCGCTTTCTGGTAGACATTATATTCCTACATTTCAAGCAGTGTAAATGATCTAATGTGAGGCTGAATTATACTTGTTGATTGGATTACTGCAATTGTAATATCATTCAGCTATTGTGATTTTTATCACCAAATCATATATTGCCTAGCTTTTTTTCATCACTTTCAAAATTTATGGGATGTTGTATAATAGTCCTAGGAGACATTATGAATTAATCATAACCTAGATTTTGTATGTTGCACTTCTATAGTTGTCCAATAGTTTTTAATATGTCAACTGGACTTTACTTGATACTTTTTTTGGCCTTTTTCCTGCATAAGATAATAAAGACTCTGATACTTGGATATCAAGCAACTAACCAGTTGAGACTGATAGTTTATGACACAACTTGTTAGCTGTTATAGGTATCTTGAAAATTTTGTCAAAGTATTTCAGAGTTACTTACTTCAATTCAATTAACCCAGTAACATAGACTGAAGTTTGTCACATTGGTATTATATTGACAAACAAGCTTCACCCATTATGCACAGCTGAACAGATACATGAGGACAAAGTATAATTTACATCTTCCCAATTGGTTCTGCTTATATCTAGCAGTTGCATGCACAGCTGGCTCCCAAAAATTGAAATTGAGATATAGGCTCCAGAAGTAAGTCATCGGAAAAATTCTTTTTTATTTCAGCTCTTTCTTATTGAATGGTGGAGCCCCCTCTCCTCCCTTTGTATTCCTCTCCTGCTTCTGAATCTCTTTGTCCTTCTATCATGCTTGTGGACTTGGGGTTTGCGAAACTTTAGCCTTCTTGTTTGTACCTTCGCCTTTCTTCTTGAACTTACGCACCTTTACGCGACGATTAGATTCCACATGCTTTCTAGTTAAAATTAATCGTTCCCTCCTGCCTTTTCTTTTATTCGCCTTCTTTTTACTATGTCGCCTTACCTCGCCAATTCCGCCTGCTTTATAGTTACAATTAATCTCCTTTTTGCCTTCCCTTTCGTACTTTCACCATCCTATTTTGAAACCTATACCGCTCTCCCTCTATTCCACACGCTTTTCAGCTACAATTAACAAACTTTCGACTGATTTAACGTCACTTTACCCATAAAGTATATTTACAACGCTTTACCAAACTGTTTAACTTTATGAATTATTCATGACTAAGCACAGTCGTTGCTACTTAAACATGAGGGTACTATTACATAGATTGTTATTGAGAATAATTTGATAATAAACTGTATGTTGTCCTTAGCTATTGTACAAGAGATCCTTTTATTGAAAAATGCTACAGTATGGAACACTGCCACAACATTAATACACCTCTATAATTATACCACTTATTTTAAATTAAGTATATTGCGCTAGTTATGTTTTTTTGTTTTTTTTGTAAACTGGTCTTTTATATGTAAGGTCATTGAACACGACTGAGAGTCAGCTTCGCTCGCTCGCTGTATCTGAGCTTTCCAGCTATGCCAACGACCTTCCTGGGGATGCAAAACTAAGGTACCTCGATAAAATAGAGTTAGTTAATGGCGTGGATCCGTTTCTACTGCCTTCTTCAAGTCATAGCACTGCTACCCCAGCAAGCTTTACCTCCTGTGAAAGCCAGTGACATAGTGTCATATCTGGTACTTTAGACTAGTTTTTTAACAGCAAAATAATTTAAAGCATACAGGGGCAGTAGAACGCCAAGGAGAGAATAGTTCACCAAGTATGGTTATTCATTAAAGTAATAAAGAATAGTTCATGTAATACAGCAAGTAACTAACCCAAAAGATAATAGTAAGAATGACAAAAAAGGTAGCTAAGAACATTAAAACGGAAAACGGACTTGAACATCGACGATCGCCGAACATCAACGATTAACGCGGAGTACAAGGCGCAAGTGCAAAAGTAAAGACTAAAATGAAATAGTTTGTGTAGGACTAAATGAAATAGTTTGTGTAGGACTTCTTTCCTCAATCGGCTTGAACACATACAATCAGTTCATTAATGGATGGTGGGTGAAAAATGTGCAGGCTTGGAATTTGAAAGATAAAAATTGCTGTAACTGGAAGAGTAAGTATTAAAATGTGCAATTATGGAATGACAATAATTTGTTTTGTAAAAGTGTTTTCGTTTTTTTTGTTTGTTTTGTTTGCATAAGTTCGTCATTCGCAGCGATGCAGCGATACACCATTGAGCTGTTGGATTCTTTGCTTGGAAAGTGGTGCGGGTTGTTGTACCCATTGCACTTGTATGGCTGGGCTAGGAGAAGCTTGCACACATTGTTGGTAGTATTCTATTTTATCTTGAAGCTTCTTCAAGGATAAATCAAGGCACAACTTGCACACAACAGAAGTGTACATGGGTTATACCAAGCTACCAGAAAGAAATACCCTATCTACCAGTCAAATATATTGATTTTAAATGTATGAAAAGAAAGCGGGAAGAGTTCAATTGCCGTATAAGTAGTGAGCAGTCATTTGTAACTTTTGAAACAATACCTATGTCAAGTTGGCCTGGAACATGTTCATTATAGTTGGGCTGTAGACAAGCACTCTAAGCTAGAACATTTTTTTTCTGAATTAATTAGCAGAAAGTGATATTCTTTCAGTTAGAGAGAAATATTCAGATGCCTATATTCCTAAAACATAAAGATCATCATTTCCCAAGCCCTTACAACAGTTGTTTAATATGAAGTACCAATCTTACAAGTATACAGAATTACTTGAAGTTTGTACTAGATTGAAATTGAAGTGACACCAGCAATCGCTGATCTTGTTGAGATGGAGTCCAGAGAACAGGCAAACTCAAAGTTATGGTTTACTTATAGAGCAGGTCGTGTCACTGCATCCAAAATGAAGTCTGTATGTTGCACAGATTCAGCCAACCCTTCACAAAGTTTAATTAAGGGGCTAGTTTATCCAGAAGCCTTCAGGTTTACTTCGAAATACACTGCATGGGGATGTAAGCATGAAAAGAGGGCACGAGATTTCTATGAAAAAAATATGCAAGATCACCACAATTTTTTAGTAACTAACTCTGGTTTTAGAATAAATCCTAAATGGCCTCATTTTGGTGCATGCCTGATGGTATCATCTCTTGTTCATGTTGTGGAAAAGGTGACGTTGAAATTAAATATCCATACTGTCATCGAAGTGAGGAAATTAATGCAGACAATCATAATTGGAAGAACTCTTGCTTAAAAATAGACTCAAATGGTAACCTGCATCTGGACAACAAGCATTCTTACTATTACCAAGTATAGACACAGATATTTGTATGTGATGTCGCTTACTGTGATTTTGTAGTTTGCACCTTTCCAGATGATCAGCAAGATCCTTCAATGCATGTAGAGCGTATTTTCCCAAATGAAACTTTCTGGTTGGAGTGTGAGTAAAAAGCTTCAGAATTCTTTCAAATTTGTATTCTGCCTGAAATCCTAGGTCATTGGTATACACAACCTCCTATTATGAACAACAAAGGAACAAATGCAAGTGCTTCACCTTCAGTTCCTTCCACCTCAGGTTTATCTCTCGATTCAACTGTACTGCTACTGCAAGCGACCAGATGATGGTCTGCAGATGATTGCATGTGACAATCAAACTTGTGCAATTGAGTAGTTTCACACGAGTTGTTCAAAAATTAAGCCTGTTCCAAAAGGGAAGTGGTACTGTCCAACATACCGTATGTTGCCGGAGTTCAAATTGAAAAGGAAAAGGTCAAGACAGGATTAACAATAATGAACGGATACATAGCTAACTATTCATACATTTTGAATTGTCTTTAAAATCATGTTAACTTAACTTTGAATTACTTTGTTCATAGACAAATTGTATGAAATAAAACAGTTAAAAATGGTAACAAAATGAAGCAATCAAAACTGCTGTGTAAATGTTACACAAAAAACATTTAGTTGTCTTAATTAGACAATTAATCAAATGGAACCACTGAGTCACAAACATTGCAGAGAGCACAACACACGCAAACTATTTACTATTTTGTCAATGTAAGGTGTTTTTCCTCTTTCTTTTTAACAACATACTCCAGAGGAAATGTTCCAGTCAGTAGGCGATATTTCTGACGCACAACAGCAATGACTCGCTCGACATGAATGCCTACATTGGCAATACTGCAAGTATTTTCAACCCCCATAGCGTTAAGTTGTTTTTTACCTTTTGTATATGCCGGTAGGTGAAGTTTGGCTTGCATCATTGCAACATCATCAGATATGTTAAAACCTCGATCAGCAAGAACTACGTCACCAGGTAGTAAGTGTTTGAGAATTCCACATAATTCTATGAGGAGTTTGTCACTAACACGGCCTCCCCATGCTTTTGACACAAATGACACGGTACGTTGTGGTGTTATACCAAGCAGAATCTTAATGGTATTGTGGTGCTTGTAGGAGGACCAAGTAATTGCTCGAGCTAGAAGATTTGAAGGATGCTCTATAAAAACTTCAAAGCAATCTACTATGACTGTAGCATCTTTACCAAAAGAGTCTATATAGCACTATGACATGGTTTTTCATAAGCTCTCATGTGTAGGCCATATCATTAAATATTGTAGCACTGCATCCATCAAAGTGAGCCATTTAGAAAAGATTCGTGATACTGTTGATACAGATATGCCAAATCTATATGCTAAGTCTTTGTAAGGACTGTTCAATCTCAGTCTTATAATGGTGAGTATAAATTCCTGAAATGGAGACAATTTAGTAGGAATCATCTACGGTACAATTTACAGGTTGTAATAACACCAACACCATATCTACTGCTAGCTGTAGTACTAGCAATGTTGAAAATTTGGTGTGTAATGCTGCTGTTCAAACAGAAGTTACTTCAGCTATGATCGATGATGAGGAAAAGAAGCATATTGAGGATGACCTTGAAATTGAAACATTACAATCTGAGTTACAGTCCTTAGTTAGTGTACCACCATTTTCAGAATAGGAGCTTGAACAGGATGATGATCGTGTCAAATTTTACACAGGATTGCCTAACTATAAATATTATTAAAAGCAGTTGTTGATCTGGACCAGCTACATTAGCATCCATCTCTGTACTTGCAGAACATATTTCATTGCTCTGGCTAACAGTCTCTTTTAGCTTCTCTCAACTTGACCCTTTCAAATCTACCTTTGGCAGTTTCTGCTTTTTTGGCAGTCTTTGCCTTACTGTGGCCCAAATGGAGAGTTGGAAGCCAGTCTGGGTTATTTTCTTCTTCCAATGCCTCGAACAAATTCTATCATTACTCCAATCTTTGGATGGCTGACACATAGCGCACGACGTTTTGTTGTCAATTGCCGTATTGATTCACCTTTGCCAGTCACCACTTCCGGAATCCTACAAAAGGAAACGTCTTTATCCCTTACCTGAGCGCTTAGAAAAGCCCACAACAACGCAGAGCACCATCACTCTCTGTACCAATATGTACACCAGGGGGTCGTATCACGTGACCCCTAACGTTTGGTGAAAACACTCTATACTTTCAGTTATGTGCCATTTCACATTACTGCGATGTACGTAAGTATAAAAGTCTTAAAAAAATATATTAATATCAGGTTGAGGCACTAACTTCAAAATAATAATAACTTAAGCGCACCTCAACATACGAAGTTAAAGTAAGTTCAGTATAGTGTACTATGAGTACGAAAACTATTGTTAAGAAAATTGCAGCGCTACAGATCGCAGCATTGCAGATGGCCGCCTTCAGTATCTGCTACGGTGAGTTACCGACTCTGTCTGTTAAAGAGTGCAACTTAATTAATTGGTATTAAATTTTAGGAGCCAATATTCGTCCAGTAGCATTTAGCTACCTTAATGGACCATCTAACAATGGATCAGATCCCAATGCAGGATGTCCTTTAAGCTGTATTCAAGGTGATACAAAAAGTGGAAGGTTTTGTGATTGCATGGGACATGTTAATGGAACTCTCATTGATGGAATAATTCCTACATTTGTTGTTAGTCAGAGAGGTACCTGGGCTTCTCAATTCTACACTGTAGATGCAATTACTACCTCATATGCTATTGGATTTAGATTCTCTAGTTCATTTATGTTACAAGAAATACAATTGAATATGTTTCTTTGTACTCTCTGACAATTAACATTTACCGAAGTATTTCATTTCCTGCATTTTTAACTTCAACCATAATTGCTATGATTGTACCTTCTATGAATGTGTTGAACTGTTCTTCTTCCGTCAATATAACTATAAATACTGCATCGGAGGCGATAAATAGTTCCATATACTTTATTATATTCACTAATAATAACTGTAGGAAAAATTTATCTTGGCAAAGTTACATTCCGAGATGAAGTCACACGCGTTTGTAAGTTATTCATTAGTTAAATATCAATATTGGCAACATACAATAGTGGTGTGCTTGAGCACAAATGGCGAGCGAGCCTAAAGACTATACTATTTTTATTGACTTCTAACACTGAAGCTACTGAAAATAAGGTCAAGTTTTTAAATTTAGCATACAGGGTAAAGGGATTT
>WLWI01004628.1_pt1 | contig 11600 bp, 7 predicted proteins | sample 6701501 | NCBI WGS metagenome assembly WLWI01 (sample SAMN12718690, study PRJNA515312) | sponge metagenome | isolation source: marine sponge | host: Mycale hentscheli | place: New Zealand: South Island, Marlborough, Capsize Point | collected 2014-11-01
TTTTTAGATGCCTTAGTGATTGTGTTGTCAGCCATCACTTCCAACATCAGAGTGGCTCAGGTGAGTGGGTGTTTGTAATTAGACTGTTCATCTAGTGTTACTGGATTGCTAAATTTAAAGTTTTTATTTACTTAATTTTATATTTTTGTTTTTTCATTAAAATTGTGTAAGGCATGGGTAGAGTAATAAGTATTGATAATGCTTGTAGAAATGATTTTTTTCATATTACCTCCTGTCCACTTACCACTCATTGGCAACGTTTAATATGAGCAATGAATCATTAGTTAGAACCAAACCTGAGGGGGGCCAAATCAACATTTTTTTTAATTGCAGGGGGTTTCTGATTTCCATAAAATTGATGAAAAATTTTGTGTCAAATGTCGCAGTAAAGATCATAATAATTTCAAGGGGGATACCATTTTCAAAGTGATAAAATGCCACCTAACGAGGCCTAAATTCCTGGTATCTCAGAAAGTTGATGCCGCTCAAGGCTATTAGCGTTCTAATGACCCTAAACTGCATAAAGTGTAGTATTAATTCTTTCAAAGCGTTGGCAAAGCAATCAAATTCACTTCTGAGATTAAATTTGTATTCGCAAATATGCAGTCTTGTGAAAAAACTGAATCATTGCAATTAGACAAGGAGCGCATGCCTCAGGCATATTAATACCATAGTGGTTACAAATATCACTGTGTCTTTGAACAGATGCTTCAACTCTAGTACTCAATGATCTCGCAGCCAAAATGAACTTCAGACCCATAAAAAGCAATTTTCATGGTTCTAATTCACATCGAATGTGATTACAACATGACAGTCAATGTGCATCACCCACAGCACAAGTTTATGTTTGCACAGCATTGACTTATTTTATGATGTTCGAGTCTAGATAGTTATAAGAAGTTCCTTGTTCAAGTGTACAATTTTAAGTTACTTTCATTGCTGGAGAGTTTGTTGTCTTTACTATTAGTAATTACAGTAACACTCTCTTGCTGGAATACACTGAAGGTTTATATTACCACTTGTGCTTATTTCAGTAGTACAGGTTAATTTACAATGGGATTAATGTACATCTAGCAGAATGAAACAATCAAATAAATTTTAAAAATATGTTACTTGAAGCAATATGTTGTAGCACTATAAAGGAGATGGAATGTGCAGGAAATAGCTCGGCTAGAAATAAAAAATAAATATGTGATGAAAAAGTAAATTGTTGCATGAAATTGTGTATTTAGTAAATTAGCAGTAGTGTAACGTAATTCTATCATGTCAGTGTGGTGGCAAGTCTTCTAGTCCCTTTTGTACTCTAGCTACCCAGTCCATCACTTCTTGTGGGGGGTCTTGACCCTGCCCAGATTTAAGAACCACTCCGTAATCATTTAGTGAAACAGTCTGAGTTCCTCTGTTTTCTCCTTGAGTCTTCTCTTCTAATAGTCGTATAGTCTCTGGGTCATCTACTAGAAGTGCAATATGCCATGCTGGACGTCCACGATCTGTACCTGCCACTTTATATATTCTACTCCTCTTTCTCTTCTCTTGGAATGTGTAGTTAGGAAGCAGAGCACACTCTTCCTCTGGAGACTTCTCACATGTTATTTCAGTGAAGTCATCTAAAACTGTAATTTGATCATCTGCTATGGGTAAATTTTTCTTTCCATACCAAACTCCAGTATTCTTATCATTCCGTTGTCCTCTAGCTGAGTATATCAGTGAACTGCCTATCTGGTCAGGCTGACAAGAACAATTAACTTTCAGCTTTATTCCCGTCTTCATAGCAGAGTGTCCACAAGGCTGAACTCCATATTTGTCTAGAAACTCCTTGCAAGTCTCCGCCCACTGGCCAGAATAGCTGCAGTCTGAAATAATGCCCAGTGTTCGTCCTATGAAGTATTCAATGTACAAGTTGGCAATGTCAGTGAAAGTGATGAAGCCATCACTGAAGCACCAGTCTCCTGTACCTCTTCTTCCTGGTCCAATGTAGTGAAGAATAACTATAAAATAAGGTGTTGTTAGTTTTTTTAAGTAAAATTTTAATTTACTTGCTGTATGCTTTGGGGGGAGGGAGGTAAACTTATGTATAATAAAAAACTAATTGTATGAATCTTGACTGGGTATGACAAAATCGACCATTATGATGATAAATTAAATCAAGTATCCTCAGTAAGTCAATTTCACTCAATATTTTCTTAAAATTTCGTCTGATTTTAGGCAAAAGTTTCCGTGGTTAAAAAGATATTTTATTTATGGCAGTTAATCATTCTAATGGCACCCAGTTGTATTCAAAGAATACACAAAGTTATTTTTATGACATTACCCACAGTAGCTTAGGCCAAAGGAAGAAGTATAGTACAAACTCTAGCTTAACTTTGCACAAAAGCATGAGCTGTGATGTGTTGCCTTTCCCAGTAAAATATCATTAAGATTGCATAATTATTATGTAATTAATGAGCAGAACAAGTGAGACACTATTAGGAATTTTTTTCGGGGATATTTTTTTGTTTGTGTGTATGTTTGGATGTACATGTGTTGTTGTTGTTTTTTGTAATTTGGCCCTCACATTTTTGTTTTGCTTCTTGGATCGCATCTCAAAACAGAACATTTTTACTAACTCAGCGTGCATGTGTGAGAGAGGCTTGTAATAGTCGTCCTATCTGTCTGATTTAGGAGAATACTGACAATTAACCATTGAATTAGGTATGAACTTAATGAGAACAACGATATAAGACCTTGTATTGTGCTACCTTTTTAAATTTCGAACTGATTTTTGAGAAAACGCGAAGTTGTCAGCTCCACATAGGTACTAGCTTTTGTGGGTAATGCCCCCCTATCATAATATCGCAATCACGTGAGCAAATAATCTCTTGCTGCCCACTGTAGTTATGCTTTATGCTGGGAAGATAACAGAGTGCTGGAAGTGGACTTTCGAGTTGAACATATATAACCGGTGAGTGTCTCTGGCCAGTTTATCCTCTTATAAAGACTGCGTTTACACCTACCGATTTCATTGCTCAAGCTGTATTGATGCCTGATTAGAATAGCCAATAAGTTATTATTTTGGTCCGAGATGATTTTGTAATAGCTTAGTAGCGCTTAGGATTTGCACCTTTTGGTACTTCATTTATGCTGTTATGATGTATAACATGGCCTTATTTAGCACCAACCACTCATACGTACGTACATCAAGTTTAAGCTAATATTACCTCCTGGTGCCGTAGTATTGTTGAACAGAGCAGTAATCTGGCTTAGAACACATTTTGTATTCAAATTTGGAGTGTCTTCTGTTTTAATAGATTTTATGTAAACACTATCTTTTCTGTATCTCTCCTTCATTATCATAACATCATCCTCCCAGCACTCTTTGGAGATGCCCTCACTAGAGAGTCTGTCTTTATCTTGCTGTGTCAGCTCTCCTTTCTTCCTGGCCTCAATGTCTTCATCTCCTGACTCACTGGACACTAGTATCAACACATCTCTAGTGCCATGAGCTCCTGTCAGTTTGTTCCCACTCAATCTGTATTCCCATGACTCTGGCGACTCCTTTGGTGAGGCCATATTTATATGTGTACTCAACTGCCAACAGAGTGTGTGCCCTACCCCCTACCTATTTGAAGTGTCCTCATGAATTCCATTTAAATAATGATATGGACTAAAGTTACAAGATGTATTTTAGTCCAATTCTTTTGGCAAAATCAACTTGTCCAGTGGTTAAAACTTTATAGCATGCAAATGAAATATCCGCTGCATGCATTGATGATAAGGGTTCACCCATGTACTGCTTTTAATTTACCCTAAAGCGATGACACAATAACTTTCAATCTCCTATACAAACTAAAAGGTGTGAAAGTACACACAAATGTGAAAGTGTAATTATAAAGAATCAATCAAATATTATCAACAAACACTTTATTAATACACAAGTCTAATGTGACACAAATATATCAAATAATTTGGAAAGAGGAACCTTTTACAGTATAAATCATAAAGGAGAATGAGAAAACAGTATTACAATGGAGTAGGTAAAAAGAAGCAGATGGTAGTGTCTTGTATATGCAGGTATGAAATTATACCAATCAGTATCAGTGCATACATTACATGGCTAGATCTGTATGAATGTCAATGTGGTGGCAAGTCTTCAAGTCCCTTTTGTACTCTGGCCACCCAGTCCATCACTTCTTGTGGGTAGTCTTGTCCCCACCCAGATTTAATACACACTCCATAATCATTTAGTGAAACAATCTGAGTTCCTCTGTTTTCTCCTTGAGTTTTCTCTTTGAATAGTCGTATAGTCTCTGGGTCATCTACTAGAAGTGCAACATGCCATGCTGGACGTCCACGATCTGTACCTGTCACTTTATATATTTTACTCCTCTTTCTCTTCTCTTGGAATGTGTAGTTAGGAATCAGAGCACACTCTTCCTCTGGAGACTTCTCACATGTTATTTCAGTGAAGTCATCAAAAACTGTAGTTTGATCATCTGCTAAGGGTAAATTTTTCTTTCCATACCAAACTCCAGTATTCTTATCATTCCGTTGTCCTCTAGCCGAGTATATCAGTGAACTGCCTATCTGGTCAGGCTGACAAGAACAGACAACTTTCAACTTGATTCCAGTTTTCTTCGCTGAATGTCCACATGGCTGAACTCCTTTTTGGTCTAGAAATACCTTGCAAGACTCCGCCCACTGGCCAGAATAGCTGCAGTCTGAAATGATGCACAGTGTTCGTCCTATGAAGTGTTCAATGTACAAGTTGGCAATGTCAGTGAAAGTGATGAAGCCATCACTGAAGCACCAGTCTCCTGTACCTCTTCTTCCTGGTCCAATGTAATGAAGGATAACTATAATATATGTATGTTATAAGTATAATTTTTTTTAATCAACTTGCTTTATGCTTGGGGGGGAGGGGGGTAAACATAATAAAAGAACTAATTGTTTGTATCTTTGACTGGCTATAAGAAAATCGACCATTGTGAATATAAATTAAATCAAGTACATCCTCAGTAAGTCCATTTAACTCTTTTTCTTTTTTTTTTGAAAACAATTTTTTTTGGCATACTCTGAAACCCCTGTCAAACTATCCATGGGGTGGCTGCACATAGCAACACGGACCGCCTGTAGATCCGGACACTAATTTATTCCCCGCCAATACCCCACCATTCGATAATACGCGAGCAGAAACAATCACGCAGTTCTAGCAGAAGAAGTATACTTTGCGAAGTTGTGGTGTCTTTATTTTAGCTTCTTGTTGCCGTTTGCAGCAACACTCCATAACTCCATATACATGTAGTAATCCTCGTCTGAGCTCACGCGGCAAGGTGCACCAGGCTGCCTCTCCTCCTGTAGCCGTTCTCCAAGCTCTGTGCATCTGAACTCGAGTGGATGGATCCTGCAGGCTCAATTTCTGAGGAGTGAAGACTTCCCAAGCTGCACAGCTGTAAGACCTTCGCCGTGGCTATCTCCAAGAACTGCCCTCTCTTCTGACTTTCATGTTATTGTTGCATTGATGTTTGTTTACTCTTGATATAGGTGGGCTCTTTTTAGAACTGACACACACACGAACTGAAAAAATTGCTACACACGGGTAGACCTCAACAACAAAATTAACGAACTGCACCACAAGTTGCATTTTTCAATATCTTACTAGTGATGTGCTTCAACACAGATGGCGAGCGAGCTATGGTGCACACATTTTTAAATGGCAAACTTTTTAAATCTTAAATCTGATAAAAGTTCCTTTATCCATAAAAACTGCATATATTTAGTTTGCCTTTAAGCTCCTATTCACCTAGTTTAGGAGGGTATCATTCAGTAAAGATCAATTAATCTAGGGATTCTGCTTAAGTGGAATATGGGATGGGTGCAACCTCTTAGCTAACACAAAAAATGTGAGGGTCAAAGTATAAAATGATATGTACGTCCAAACATATATATAAACAAACAAACATCCCCAATTTTCAATTGTGTTACCCCTGATAGTGTCTAGCTCGCTCACATTAAATAACAATACCAATAAATCATAAAGTGTTATTGAAATGATAAATAACTTATTGTCTTGCAATAGAGTATCGGCTTGGCTAAGAGTGCACCAAATTGTGGAGCTCCAACTTACCATACCGCTCCAAAAAAGTGCTACAAAGTTTTATGACCGGGCCTCGATATTTCCTCCATATTCACTCCAAAATTATGAGCGACACCTTCAGCAGATATTTGGTCCTTGTGTTGTAGTGGAGAAGCCCTTGTAGATATATAATAGTAGTAATCATGCATAGCAACCATCAACAAAACTATCACATGGGTGGTATGCGTCCACCCTTAAAATTTCGTCAGATTAGGACAAAAGTTTCCTAATAAAGTATTTTATTTATGACAGTTAATCATTGTAATGGCACCCAGTTGCATTCAAAGAATGCTGAGTATCGTAGCTTGAAAACTTATTAAGTATTGGACAAGTATGTACAGTAATAAGCCATAATTTTGCACAAAAGCACAGGCTGCGATGTGTCGCCTTTCCCAGGAAAATCTCATTAAGATTATGTAATTATTATGTAATTAGCGAGCTGAGCGAGCAAGACACTATTAGGGATTTTTTTAGGGATTTTTTTTTTTTTTGTGTGTGTGTATGTTTCGATATATGTATGTTTGTTTTGTACTTTGACCCTCGCGTCTTTGTGCTTGCTTGCTTGCTTCATGGACCACATCCCATACTGACACTAAACAAAATATATTTATTTATGCTGTAACTTTGTATAACATAATCTTACATGTATGTGACACTAATGGCACCTTGACTAGTCCAGCCAAATACAAGTACATGTACACTACTGTTGTTTAGTTGACCGGCCACTTATACATTAAGTTCAAGCTAATTTACCTCCTGGTGCCGTAGTATTGTTGAACAGAGCAGTAATCTGGCGTAGAACATATTTTGTATTCGAATGTGGAGTGTCTTCTATTTTAATAGATTTCATGTCACTATCTTTGTTGTACCTCTCCTTCATTATCTGGGTGTCATCCTCCCAGCAGTCCTTGGAGATGCCCTCACTAGTAAGTCTGTCTTTATCCTGCTGTGTCAGCTCTCCTTTCTTCCTGACCACAATGTCTTCATCTCCTGACTCACTGGACACTAGTATCAACACATCTCTAGATCCATAAACTCCGGTTAGTTTTTCTCCACCTAGTGTATATCCCCATGACTCTGGTGACTTCTCTGGTGAAACCATATTTATTTGTGTACTCAACTGCTGGCAACAGACTGTGTGCCCCACCCTCTACCCATTTGAAGTGTACTCATGAATTCCATTTAAATATGATTCTAATCATCTGCTACTTAGTCCCGAGACAACGTTCAGTGCTGAGAAATGCTTAGTTCTGAATGCCCATGGTGTGTCGTTTTGGTTTGTTTCTTTGTTCTTCTTAGCTTACCAGTGAAATATAATGTTTGCACATAGCTTAATATGACTAAAGCTACAAGATGTATGTTAGTCAAAATTCTTTTGGCAAAATCAACTTGTCCAGTAGTTTACATGTAGTGTTTGAACGGTTGTTGTCTTTTCAGTAACCGTGTCATATATGCATGCTGAGGGTTAATTACTACCTATCTATCACAAACGCATTTCTTGGCTTAAAACTTTAAAGCATGCAAGTGAACTGGATGCGTTGATTATGAGGGTTCACCCATGTACTGCTTTTAATTTACCCTAAAGTGATGACACAATGAATTTCACTCTACTATGCAAACTAAAAGGTGTGAAAGTACACACAAATGTGAAAGTGTAATTATAAAGAATCAATCAAATATTATCAACAAACACTTTATTAATACACAAGTCTAATGTGACACAAATGTATCAAATAATTTGGAATTAGAGACCTTTTAGCAGTATAAATCATAAAGGAGAATGAGAAAACAGTATTACAATGGAGTAGGTAAAAAAGAACCAGACGTGAAATAATACCAATCAGTATCAGTGCATACATACATATGTACATGGCTAAATCTGTATGAATGTCAGTGTGGTGGTAAGTCTTCAAGTCCCTTTTGTACTCTGGCCACCCAGTCCATCACTTCTTGTGGTGGCTCTTGTCCCCACCCAGATTTAATACGCACTCCATAATCACTTCGTGAAGTAGTCATTCCGCTGTTTTCTCCTTGAGTTATTTGCCATGCTGGACGTCCACGATCTACACCTCTCACTGTGTATATTCTACTCCTCTTTCTCTTCTCTTGGAATGTGTAGTTAGGAATCAGAGCACACTCTTCCTCTGGAGACTTCTCACATGTTATTGCAGTGAAGTTAAAGGTGCATGTAGTTTGATTATCTGCTATGAGTGAATTATTATTTACATATGTAACTCCACAGTTTTTATCATTCCCACATCCTCTAGCCGAGTATATCAGTGAACTGCCTATCTGATCAGGCTGACATGAACAATTAACTTTCAACTTTATTCCTGACTTCATAGCAGAGTGTCCACAAGGCTGAACTCCATTTTGGTCTAGAAACTCCTTGCAAGCCTCCACCCACTGGCCAGAATAGCTGCAGTCTGAAGTGATGCCCAGTGTTCGTCCTTTGAAGTGTTTGATGTACAAATTGGCAATGTCAGTGAAAGTGATGAAGCCATCACTGAAGCACCAGTCTCCTGTACCTCTTCTTCCTGGTCCAATGTAGTGAAGGATTACTAGAAAATAAGAATACAGTGTTATTTTTGTACTAGCAAATAGCCCGCCATACAGTTGCACCTGAAGTACTAACTTGTACAAATTAGGAGTGCAGTAGCATAAGGTAGTTCTATCCCTTTTTTCCCTCTCCTGCTCTCTCTCTCTCTCTCTTTTTTTTTATTTTTTTATTTTTTTTTTTTATCAGCCATCCCGGCCCTGTTTTTTTTTTATTCCTCTTTTCAACTCGCCGTCTTTTTACTACACCACCTTACCTCGCCAATTCCACCCACTAATTAATCGTCGTTCAGCCTTCTCTTTTGTACTTTCGCCTTCCTTTTTTAAGACTATGCCACCTTTCCTCATCTACACCGCTCATTAGTTATAATTAATCACTTTCTACTGACTGTGATGACACTTTACCCACTCTGTGTAATGCTGATGTTTGACCATATTGTTTAAGCTAATGAATTACTCATGAATACACACAATCGTTGGTTACCGTCATCGTTACTTAAACACAAGCGTATTATTATATAGATAACTCTACCTAGCGTCATGCTTGTACATCAAATCCTACAATTGTTAAACATATCTGCCTGACTACCATGTGTATTTCTTTCACTTCTTCAGTAGTTACACAGTGAGCTTTTCCTCACCTTTATTGACCCTTGCATTCTCCTGCTTCTCTGTCTCTCTTATACCCATTATGGTTAGCTAAGTACTGTAGATGAACGCTCTTTCCCCACTCAGTTCAGCGACTCAGTGTTCAGTTTTTACAGGACACTATGGTTAACAAGGCACAAGCTACTCCAAGCTGGTTGGTCCTGGCGGTGTAATAGTTTGTGTGCGCACTCCACAATCAATGATTGCAAGTTTGAACCTCAACAAGGTTGCTTTTGTTTCTCAAAAATTTTCCCTTTGTTAAACATTTCCCCATTCAGGTAATGACAATGCTTTACCAACTCTGATCAGCTCGTGAATTATTCATGAATACACACTGTCATCGGTCACTGTTGTCGTCAACTGACACACAAGTGTATTATTAATTGACTTACTAAATGGGTTTTATTATTTTGTGTGTACCCTCCCTTTTCTGGCAGTAACTACATCTTGACTAGTTAAAATACTTGCTATATTTACCAGGTTCTACTGTTTTTAGTTGACTACTACAACTTGTTTCAAGTGTACTAATTTTACCTCCTTGTGCTGTAGTATTATTGAACAGAGCAGTAATCTGGCTGAGAACATACTTTCTATTCATACAATGTGGAGTGTCTTCTACTTTAACTGATATTAGACGACTTGTATTTTTACTCAGTCTCTCCTTCATCATCTTGGCATCATCCTCCCAGCAATCCTTGGAGATGCCCTCACTAGTAAGTCTGTCTTTATCCTGTTGTGTCAGCTCTCCTTTCTTCCTGGCCACAATGTCTTCATCTCCTGACTCACTGGACACTAGTATCAACACATCTCTAGATCCATAAGCTCCAAAGTGTTTGTTTCCATGGAGTGTGTATTCCCACGGCTCTAGTAGCTCTTCTGGTAGCTCCTCTGACGAGGCCATATTTTTTATGATCTGGCCAATAGACTGTGAACCCCACCCCATGAATTTATTTTAAAGTTGAATAGCATTTAACATATACGGTTATCATTGTAACATGGTGGTGTGCATTCCATAGTATTTTGTACAATGTCGAGCCATCTGTCTCACATGCTACACTAGAGATGGTCACGTTTTGTTTTTGTTTTATTATGAAAGCTTGAGAGCTATAAGTTGCTCTTTCGGACTGTCTTTCTACCAGGAAGTGAAAGGATTATTCACGTTATTTGCGTTTACTCATACAAGTTTTTAATTGCACACTTAATAGAGTAGCCCCTTCATGGCTGACATTATGTTTTCGACACATCACCGCATAAAGTGTCTTGTGCACAGTGAATAAAGCAAGCGTATACTTACCCTACAAGGTCTCTAACCGTTTAGCCACAGGAAATGGTGAAGTTAACAGCCGGCCACCACGGGTAGTCTGCCACCAGAGTCTGCAAGCGTTGTCCAACCTTGCAGGTATGCCTCTCCTAAGAGCCCCTCGCGATAGAACTCTCAAGCTAAAGCCCGTTCCAAGACTTAGACTAACTAAGATGTAATTATTTTACAGACCGAAGAACACGAGCAATGCACGGACCCTACTTCTGGAATCCGCACATGCGCATGCTCAACAACAAACTGAAGCATCTGGTTGGCGTTTACCAACCGTACACAAATATAGCAAGATCCATACATCACATACTTACAGACGGAACAAAAAATAGTGCCATGACATGACACACAAGAAGTAATATATATATATATATATATATATATAGTTCTATTTTCAAGTCTTGATCTTCTCTCTTTCTTCTTCGGAGGGCGGACCCACAATATTATTGTGTTTTTTCAGTTCTATGTCATAGTCCAATTTCCCTTTAATTAGAACTTATTATGCAAATCTGAGAAGGGATTTGGGTGGCTATTTTCGCGAAGATTCTGGTGGCAACGATTCTACCTCGGAATTGACCAAGACCAGGATCAACAGTGCAAGCACTCCCTGGCCCCACTGCCTTTCCCCACAACATTAGCTCACTTCACGATTATGAATATTCATACCAATCATTTCACAATGAATATAACTAACATTCTATGGAATCAGATTCGCTGTTGTGAAATATGCTCAGTGTAAATAATGTTCTATGAAAATTGTCTCTGAGTCTGCTGAACATTGATTGACCTGGTGCACTGTTCTTTTGCCATATGATTTACATGTCGCACAACACATGAAATAATGACGAAACAATTAGCTCAATATTAATTCAATGCAACTCTAATGCCAGCAGAATTTGATACCTTGAATAACTTATCTCTCATGCTCTGAGGATATTACTGGATGTCCCCTGGAATTGTTCACAATTAGTG
>WLWI01004629.1_pt1 | contig 11600 bp, 10 predicted proteins | sample 6701501 | NCBI WGS metagenome assembly WLWI01 (sample SAMN12718690, study PRJNA515312) | sponge metagenome | isolation source: marine sponge | host: Mycale hentscheli | place: New Zealand: South Island, Marlborough, Capsize Point | collected 2014-11-01
ATACTTATACATGAGTCAGAGTGTAATATTGTGAAATATTTTATGAGCAGGCGAATTTCAGGAGCAAGAGGTGAGTGAAAATATAGCCTGAGATTAAAATATTTTCCCTTGTCACTGACAGTGTAACAAATGGTTTATTCTATGCTTGATACCTTCACTACTGTAGTTAGTACTAGGGTTGGTAACCAGTGGTGTGGAGCAGGCTGTAAAACCTAGTTGATATTTAGCAGTTCTCTGATATCTATAAGTTACTTGTTTTGCTTCACACCGCTCTATAATACACAATCTCCATTTTTTATCATTAATAGTTAAAATGAGAACAACATAAGCTATTGTCCTTAGTAGGATTTTTTGTACAATATGAACTCAGTATATTATAATGTATAGTAGAAAATATTGTATAACTAACTGCTTATCTAAACATTTTGTTGTTGTAGCTTATAGTAAATGTACAATGCATTTATATGGATTACTAAAATAATTGTGTGTTGTAGTAGGGTGTGATACAGTTCATGTCTTAGTTGTTAATGCACTCGCATAATGGTGATACTTGCATTACCATTACAACTTAATTTTTTAAATTATTTTGTAAAAAGATCCCAAACAACAGTTATTGCTCTCTAGTAATTATAGTTAACATTTTCAAATAAATAATTTAAGATTTTTATAGGCTATAGACAAAATAATGATGATAATATGATGGGTAAGTTTTTAATAGCCTTAATCCACATAAACGAAGCAGTGACTAGGTTTTCTGATTGATAGTCAACTGCAATACTATTTATACTAGTACATTGTTATTGTCAGAAACTGATTACTAATCTATTATTGACATCAATAAAATCTGTAAATATGATAAATGAAACATTTTTTTGAAAATGATATATCACACACTCAAGTATAATTTGCACTTAAGAATCATTATCAGTATTCTTTATAACAACTAAACTATATGCTTGATTATCAACTAGTTCAATGTCCTCTTTTTTATTACTATTTTGTTGCAGTTCAGTAGCAATGACAGTCTCGACAATATTATCAATGTCTTCATATTCATCAATTCCATGTTCTACTTGGTGATCACTGCTTGGTTCAGATATTTGATTTGATAAACTCTTTTTATGTATAATGTGATAGACAATACATCCAACAGTCATTGTCACGCCCATACATATTATAATACCTATTAGCACTGATATTAGTATAGGAACATGTACAGGTGCTGATGAAGGTGTTATATAGATATATACTATTTCTTTATTGTCAATAGTGTCAGTTGAAAAGTTTTGAAGGGAAAGTGTATTAACAGTGTTATCATTTTGGAATAGATCATTATTATTGTTAGTTGTTGAATCTGTGGGCACTGTAGGTAGTGTGGTATCCAAGAATGATCTCAATGTGGCTTTGTCATCCAATAAATGATGAGTAGATTCCATTATCGTTGATTCTTTTTCAGTAGTTTCCTGAGAAGTTGTAAATGTAGTGAATGTTGTTGTTTCAGCTAAGGTAATAAAAAGAACAACTATTAAGCTGTCTTAATTAATTAAACAATTAATGGAACTATTTAATAAATTAATTAAATGATTTCATCAATGAATTAAATAGTTTAATCAATCAATTAACCAATTATTATTTAATTATTATCTATTTATTTATTTATTTAATTAATTAATTAATTAATTAGTGATTTAGTTACATAGTTAGTCAGACTTTTTGTTTGTTGTATAATTGATTGATTGATTGATTGATTGATTGAAATATTAAATCTTTCTTTCATTCATTTATTCTGGAGTAGCTCACAGCCATAGCCATTGCTTAATGACATGCTCTGGTAAATTTTCCACCAGTTATGTATACAGGATCAGACAATTATCAGATATCATTTAGAAATTTTGCAAAAATAAGAGTTGTTTAAAAATAATTAAACCATGGAAATTCTCGGAGTTATTGCTAGATAACTGGCCTCAGAATCAAAGCTGCCAGTCATAAGCAACACACACACACAATTTTTTTAATTATTGCTGCAATATTTAGAATATAAAACAATTATTATGACTGACATTAACATACTAAGTTAAATAATTTTTTACACAGTGCACATTTTAAAACATGCTTATGATAATATTGCTTGATTTTTTAACTGTTAAAAAGTAGAGCTAAAGAAGTGTAATTAATTCACAATAAAATATGATTTCTTTTTCCATTTCACTCTGAGGAGTGTAATAAGTAGTTTGTATTTTCTAGATATCTTCACTACTGTAGTTTATACTAGGGTTGGCAACTCATGGAGTAAAATTGGCTGTAACACTCTCTAGGGGCTACAATGAAGATATCTAGCATATGTATTATAGTCAGAAACAATGTATTATTACATTTTACTCTCAGGTTTTGTTGTCACTCTTAGCCAGATATTTCACTTTTTGGTTACATTTTCACCAAACACTGGCTCGTGAAATAAAAACATGAATTATTTCACCATATCACACTTGGCTCAAGATATAAGTGATATCATTATGAATTTGGGTATATAAATTGGACTGTAGCTAGTCACATGGGAGCAATCTGATTGGACCTTTATGAGAATATTATGATTAGATTCATGCTCGCATTATTGTGGTTGTCCATAACTTTGATTCAGTAGTTGATTGTGTAACAGTTTCAGTAGCATGTTTAGAAATAGTAGTTAAAACTGATGTAGTTTCTGCTGAGGTAGCTAATAATTATAAAATACCATTAAGCTATTTATTTTTAGTTTCTGCACATAAATAATTATTGAGATAACAATCAGTTACAAGTCTATTCAGCAGTTTTTTGCTTGCATATATTTACATTATTGTTAGACATGTATATAATTATATATTTACCTGATTATCTAATTCATTCATTATTTACACATAATTATGTGCTTACACATTCAACGATAACAAAAGAATAGTCTATAATGAAGTTATGCTTTTAAAGCACCTAGATAAGCTCAAAATCTATAGTAACGGCTGTGATATACATCTATAGCATTTTTAATCCAAGTACATATATATGTATATATAATAATATATATATATATAGCTAATATATATATTATGCTATTAGTTATTAGCTTCTGTCCTGGTTTTTGGGGTTTACAACTACATTTCTGTATCATAGCATTTCTACCAAGTCTAAGCAGCTGCTAAAGTATCAGCTTAAGGTGAAATAATAAATACTAAATGTTGAATAGAGTTGCCACAGAAAACATAATTTTATAGGTTAAGAGGGGTGGAACCTCATTTCATTCATTCTCACAATGATGTATGGTATAATTGGCGAGCAAGCGGAGCAGCGAGACAGTATTAGGGGAATTGGGTATATGTTCGATATTATATAGGATTGTACATATGCCCCTTAAACGCGCGGGCAGAATCTTTTTTCTCCTATAAACACAGCTTTTTATGCTTGACCCCAGTTTCTTCTGATACTACAGCATTAAGAAAGTCTTACTTGAAAGTTAGGGTCCAAATTGTGAGATAATTCCTGCGAAACGCTTGTTTTTCAAGTCTGTAAATGTTACTGCGAATTTGAAAATCCTTTACCAAACGTAATTTCAAAACTTCGTCTTATCTTGCCCCCACATGACCCCTCCAAGACCCTGCCCACGTTTTGAGGGCTGGGTTGAATCACACAGGGGGCGGTCACCAGTAGGATTCGTTTCCGCCACCTTGGTCTGTCCCCTTCTTCCTTCGGATTTCATTCCTCTGTCTTGATCTTCTGTCTTCTCTTTGCCTTGATCTTTTGTCTCCAGATTTCCCTCTTGATTCTCAATTACTTGGGAATCCCTGTCCTCTTTCCCTTCTTCCCATGCCTGATGTGAAAGGCCATCAGCATTAGCATTTTCGGATCCAGGTCGTTACTCAATTTTTATGTCCAAGCCTTGTAAGGATAGTGTGAAACCTCTCAGTCTTCTGTTTCCATTTTTCAGCCCAAAAGGTAACTTACAATACTTAAATTTACCGTAAGGAGTACAAAATTAGCTGGTGAAACCCTTTTGCCAGATCAATTTTACTCAATACCTGAGCAGACCCCACTTGCTCTAAAATATTCTCCAACTCTGGCAATTTGCTTGGTCACTCAATATTTGCAATATATCTATTAATCCAGCAGCCATTGACTTGGCAGTTATATTATTGAGTGGTATGGCATCAGGCCATCTGCATGCCATGCAAATAGCAGTCAGCAAATAGCAAGCACCTCCCTTTCCGGACCCACAAGATCTACTGTTAAAGATTCAAAAGGCTCTGATGTCACTGGCCTCTCAACCAATGCATGCTTTCCTCTGTCTACTCTGATTAACTCTTTGACAGGTATCACAACTTTTACAATATTCTTCAGTTTCCTTAGCAATAAACGGCCAAGTAAAACGTGCATGCAACAAAGATCTAACCTTCCTAACTGAAAGGTGGCCAGATTCATCATGGGATAACTCCAAAACAGTTATACGCCTACTAACTGGTAACACTAACCTCACAAAACACCCACATTCATAATCAGAAATTCTGTTCAACCTGGATGAGGATAACAAGAAACAGAGAGCCTTGTGGTCAGTAACCACAGTAAAACATCTCCCATGTAACCAATGAAGCCAGTGCTTAACAGCAAATCATCTTCCCAAAAATAACCTGCTTCTTTTCTATTCCCCAACTTTCTACATTTTATCAAACTAGGATCACTCAACACTTCCTTTTCTCAGTATCAATATCTCCCATCACTTTTGGCACACCCACCACTTCAATCACAATCCTCATACTATTGTCCACATCAGAAAAAGGCAATGCTTCTGCCTTCGCCAAGCAATCATCTTGATCCTCCTATACTTCTCCATCCATTGCCTCAACTGAATCCTCCCCTTGTACTACCTTACCACCACCACTAACTTCCATAATACTCTCACCTACTATCATCTGCTTAGCCTCAGGCTTCTCTCCAGTAAAAGTTTGAGCGACTTCTAGTGCATCTAGTGGTTTGCTGGTGGGTTTTTACCTGCAAGACTGGCACTAACCCTGCAGCAACAGGTTTCTCTCTGCCATGGTGAGATTTTTATTCTCTCCCTTATTCTTAAAAACTGATGGTGCACTGTAAAATTATAGTGTGAAAACCCACCAAATTCACACCAAACTGGTGGTGTGAATGCCCACCATTTGTGCATAGCGTGTCTTTTCATACTTTCGGCCAAGTGTGAATGCATACTTAGCATGAAATTCACACTCAAGGGAATAACATGGACCCTTTATCAAACATTAAGTATATTCATGTGCAGGTAAAAACCAATGCTATTGTTATTGTAATCTACCTTATAAATCTGTTGTACACTTGTGGACTAGGTAAGAGAGTTGACAAATATTTTGGTCTTCTGATTAATGAGATCTGGGATTTAGGCACACAATTTACACCAATCTCTTTTTGAAAAATGTTGTTGATATATAATTATAATATTAGAATCAACCCAACTTACAATAATTCAGCTATAATTATAAGTATAAATTCACACTGAATTTGGAGTGAATTCACACTGAATTTTGTGTGTAAGTGGTACCCTGCTACAGGATTGAACGTTGTATGTACATGTGTGCTAAATGGTATTCCTAATTATCTATATTGTGTCATATTGTGTTGTAGATAATGAGCAAGTGGAATGTGTGTGTCATGTTTTGGGACAGAACACAATTTTGTTTGGTGTAAGATCATGTGAGCCATGACCCTGCCAGATATAAGGAGGTGGTACCTCATGGCCAGTCAGTCAGTCATTAATCCAAAGTCATTTATGTGAGTCCTGTGTTTGTGTGCTTCTTAATTTTAATTAAAGTTAAACTAACCTATTAGAAGTACGGCTGAGCGCCTGATCTTATCACAAGGACTACAGCGATAGACAGTATGGAGAGACTGCCTCTGGTGGCAACCTACCTCTAAGAACTTTATCATTAGGAAGTTATTTTAGGCCAGTGCTCCCACAGTGTACTTCACACCAAAATGATGAGGTGTGCACTTCACACCATATTTTGGTGTGACTATTGTTACAAGTGATTCATGCTTAATTTGGTGTGAACTACACACCTTTTGGTTTACAGTGTACTGTGAACTACTACACTCGAATGCCCTATGCCCAAGTTTTCCACAATTAAAACAAGTTCCAAAACTACTATTTCTATCATGCTGTCTCCCCTGAAATCCATCTCTAGCTTGCCTTCTAGCTTCAATTAGAACATCAACAGCATCAATAGCATCTAATAGGTCCTGCCTACTATTCACAGTGTGAGTGTCAAAGGCAACTTGATCTTTAGGACTAATGGCAAGTTTGTACATTGCATGAACTATGAACGTAATTGCCTGTAAGGTTAATGCATTCAGAGAAGTACCTTTCCAATAAATATATCAATACTTAAAATGTTACCTACCAGATTTCCCATGGGCTTCATTCATCCAACAACCCCAAATTTTTATACCAGGTTGCACTCGACTGATTCCAATTCTATTAAACAACCTCTGCTTCAAGTTGTCATAAGTGGTACTTGGTATCTCAAGCAAATCTAGGACAGTTCCTTTAGCCTTCAAAATTAATTTAGAGATTAAAACGTGTTTCCACTCCTCCTTTACCCCTGCAACTGTAAGTTCAGCTTCAAAAGAGTTAAGAAACACTTCAATATCCACACCATCCTTATAACTGATCAACCTATCAATGCGTCTTCCAATGCGCCTAGCTGACCTAGCTTCCTTTCACTGTCTTGTCTATCTTTTTCCAGCTTTTCTAAAGTAGATGTTTGATCCTGGATTATTTTAGTCTTTTCTCTCTCAAGCCTCGTTATAGTATCTGTTTGGCCCTTAACTAAAGCAACCTTTTCCTACTCCAACTTATCCATCCTATCATTTTGTTACTCCAACGAAGAAGCCATCTGTTGTATGATCATGGCTAAGGGATCAGTAGACCCACTAGCAACTTCCCCTTGTGACATACAGCCTGACTTAGACAAAGAAGCCTGAGAATACTTTACTATTGGACTACTACACCCTACAACACTCTCACTAGTTGCAGACAGGGTACTATCAGACTCCCTATCACTATCCAGACCAGCAGAAAATAGTTCCTCTTCATTCTCTATTCCTAATTCCACAACTTTACTCCTACCTCTCTTGTTCTGACTCTGCTTCGATGCCCGAGACATCCGCAGACAATCCAGCAGACTCCCTTGACAGAGATGACCTGTAAGCAAACACAAACAGTAATGTAACAATGTTCTCTCCACAAACTTCGATAGTTTTAACTCAAAATGTTCTTCGATTCTTTCACTTCTAATCCTTTCAATTTTTTGATGAATTGGCATGGTAAACGGATCTTTTGAAGATTCTAATTAGATGGAGCCTCTTCAGTAGCCACCGCTGCCGCCAGATGTGGGTATTATGGCTGATATTTGCAGATGTAACCTCAGCCACAACACCTGTTGTTCAGTCGCTACCACCAACTGCCATTATACTGTTTGCACGAATTAAGCTAAAATATAAATTATGTAGTAACAATACTGTAGTTTTAACTAGGCAGACTCGCTTGATATTTGTGCTCAAGCACACCACTAGTTATTGTTATTATCATACAGTTGTGTACTACTGAACTTTCAACGCATATTCCTCGTCTACCGCAAAAATTTTACTTTAAGAATAATTGATAGTAAAAAATTACATGCTACTTTTACTACTGTCATAATTGATATTTTAATAGCCCTAACTTGTGAAATGGTGTAATTGTGGTTTTATAAACTGAAGAATGTAGAACAGTTGATATAGTTAACAAAACTAGAATTATAGTATTAAGACATTGTTGAAAGTACGATAATTATACAAGGATAAAGGTTAACTAAACTTGGATATTCTAATTTTTTTGCTTGCAAATCCTGTTTGTATAATAAATTAGGGTAGATTATGGTGTTCAAAATGCATAGCCTAAAGTGCATGTAATGGCTCATATAAAATTTTATTTGCATTATAATTAAAAATAATTATGAGGATACATTAATACTGAAGTAATGCTAACTACAAGGACTTACATGCTTGACTCTGAGTAACTTCATCCCTGAAAATCACTTCACCAATGTAAATTTTTCCCAAAGTTAAAGAATTAGTGAATTCAATAACATATACGTTACCATCTCTAGATGGCGATGTAGTGATGTATATAGTTTCTAGAGATGAGCAGTTTGCCTCTAAAGTTAGTGTAGTACTACCAATTGGAGTTGTGGACGTGAATGCTGGAAATACAAGATCCCTGTGAATATTGATTGTCAGACCTGATCTAGGTATAGACCATGGAGTACAGAGAAATATGCTCAGTTCTACTTCTTGAAGCATAAATGAACTAGAGAAAATAAATCCAATAGCATATGAGGGAGTAGTCACATCTACAGTGTAGAGTTGAGAAGCCCAGGTACCTCTCTGACGGACATTAAATGTAGGAATAATTCCATCAATGAGAGTTCCATTAGTATGACTTAATTGTCCAGTACATTCACAGTAACTTTCACCAGCACCACCAGACATCCTACAGACAATGGGACATCCTGCATTAGCATCAGATCCATTCATGGAAGATACTCCAATGAATGGATATCCATTAGGACGTAATGTTGCACCTACTAAGACCAGATATACAAATGGCAACACACACGTCCAGAAACTTACAGTCTGAAATACTCCATAATGCAAATAAAATCACCACTGTACTGAACAATATCATTTCTGATTATGTGGACACTTGAACAACAGTAGGTTTTTGCTAGTTTTATATGCATAAAATGCCTCATGCTACGAATGTAGCAATAATAACTATGTTTACTATTACTTTTGGCTTACTTTAAATAATTCAAACTTGCCTTTTTAAAAACTTTGGTTAGTCATGTTATTGTGGATAGCTATTAGAGTTAGTTTAGATATCAATAGGTAAATATATAATCAATTCTGTAACAGCACCTCAAAAAAAAAAACAGCAACAAATAGGAAGGTGCTCTTTAGTTTCAAAACACACCAGAAATGGAAATGGCATCATATTTGAAACATGAAATGATATAAATCAGTAGGTTGAGATAGTTTTATAGACATCACATGCCACATGTTGAGTTTGTACAAGAATTATGCTTCCTATTAGTTTTGGTTTACTTTCAATACTATCTTGTTATTGTAACATGAATTCAAACTTGACTGCTTGTAAACATATTGGTTAGTCATAATATTATTGCAAATTGTTATTAGATTTGTTTACATAGTGATTTGGCAAAGATATAAAGAATACAGTTACAGCACAACAAACAGCATGAGAAACCAAAAAGGAGGTGCTCGAATGTCAGAAAACACGTGAAAAATCAATGACATCATACGTGAAACAAGAAGTGTGAGTGCAGTCCAGTCAGCTAGTTCAATGAGTTATCAGAATTACTTTCAAAAAGTCATAGTTAAGTTAAGATACTCTTTTTATATTACAGGTACGACAGTCATAGGGATTTGATTTTTTTTGTCAACTGAAACTAACATTAAACATACAATAGCATGTGGAATGGATAGATATGAAGATATTGAGAAATTGGAGACAACTAAGACAAAAAACTTAATAAATAATGAATATCAAACTTGTCAATAATCAAACTTAGCATATAAATCGGAGATAATTTGTAAGAAATTGTGCTTTCTAATTTATATATAGCTTGTTAACATTTTTATTTTCGAGTAATTATATAGAGTGACATTTAATTTTCATATCGTGTGTGTGTACTTTAAAGAGTAACCAAAAGAACTATACATCATGTGTGTGCTTATTGTTTGGTAGTCCATGCTTTTATTTTTCAAGTGCTTTTATACTTCTATCGTCTTAAAATATATTTTAAGAATAACTTCTACAATTTTGATATTTTAACGAACCTTGTAACATAATACAAATAATATTTTGAAAGATGGTAAACTAACAAAGTGTGTTGCTTAATGTGGATGCAATGAGTCTATACAACTTCTATATTGCTGTTTGCATCATTGTATTTGAATACAATAATAAATTTTTGTATTTATGAACTGTTTCCAAAGCAAATAATTAAGTGAGCACATAATATGTAGAAAATGTATGGGTTATATTATAACAGGTTATTCTAAACTGAACCAAAGCTAGAAGAGTTCTCGGAAGTTTCTGTGTGGCATCGACCACGAGTTCCTCATCTTGCATGTCTTCATAAGGAATGTCCTTAGCTAATGTGAATATCTCCCACATGGTAAACTCCAAATGCCCACATGTCTGTTTTGGTAGAGAACTTGCCATAAAAGCATTCTTTGGCCATCCAGCGTACTGGTAATACTGCATGACCCTTCACGACGTAATAGTGGGATTGGTACAAGTTACGACTCATACCAAAGTCAGGTTTGCACTCCCTCCTCATTAGAAGTAGCTAGCACAGGTGTTAATGAACTAGCACTATTGACGATGAAACCAAGTCACACCCCACCTTGATGGAATGTAGGAACTATTCCAACAAATGAGAGAGAAACTATTTTATGGGATAATGGTCTCTTGAAGAAGAATACATTTGGCCCTGAAGACATACCTAAAACAGTAATTGTAGAGCCTAACAGATTAAGAGGAGGAAATTATGAGAATGGTTTGATCACTTCAATGACTATAGGGTAAAGCAATTATGTTTGTATGGCCTCTTGTCATGAAAGATATTAATGATTGTTACAAATGTTGTGCAGTTAGTCAGTAGCACAGCAAAATTGCTAGGAATGACTTCCTAGAAGAGTCCCAATATTTCCTGAACTCTTTGACTGGCTTCCTAGAAAAGTTGCAATATTTCCTGAACTTTTTGTGACCAAGAAAAACAATTTGAGTGTGAGCTATTTAACTAATCAATTGTGAGGTATTTAATCAAATTGTGTGCTAATCTGAGAATTATAGAGTCACTCTGATAGTGTAACTATTGTTTATTCCATGCTCAATATCTTCACTGCTGTAGCTAAAACTAAGGTTGGAAACCAGTGGTGTACGGTAAGCTGTAAAACTCTGGTGTAGTCAATCGATGGGAGCATCCAAAACACCCAGTTGATATTTTAGAAGTTCTCTGATAGCTAAATTAATTATTTTGCCTCACACTTTTTAATCGCCTTAATCCACATAAACTGAAGCAGATAATATACTTTCCAGCTGATAGTCAACTGCAAACACTAGTACATTGTTATTTTCAGCACTGACTGATTATTAATAATATTGGATCAATACAATTTGTAATTATGATAAATGAAACATGTTTATTCAAAACGATATGAACATATCACACACTCAAATACAATTGGCACTCAATTAAGAATCATTCTCAGTATTCTTAATAACAACTAAACTATATGCTTGATTATCAACTAGTTCAATATCCTCTTTTTTATTACTATTTTGTTGCAGTTCAGTAGCAATGACAGTCTCAACAATAATATTATCAATGTCTTCATATTCATCAATTCCATGTTCTACTTGGTGATCTCTGTTTGGTTCAGATATTTCATTTGATAAACTCTTTTTATGTATAATGTAACAGACAAAACATCCAACAGCCATT
>WLWI01004632.1_pt1 | contig 11599 bp, 8 predicted proteins | sample 6701501 | NCBI WGS metagenome assembly WLWI01 (sample SAMN12718690, study PRJNA515312) | sponge metagenome | isolation source: marine sponge | host: Mycale hentscheli | place: New Zealand: South Island, Marlborough, Capsize Point | collected 2014-11-01
TTCCCTACCTAAATTAAATTTTAAAAAATTAAAATAAAAATTAAAAAAAAAAACCCCCCCCCCCCCCCCCCCCCCCCCCGCCCCGCCCTCCCTCCTCCCACACACACTTCCTTCTTTCCTGCCACCCGCCCACACCACATCGTGACTGTATCAGTCCCTGGTTGGGAATGATGCTGGATGCTCACTTTTCCTTCAAACATAGCTAGAATCATAGAAGATGAAATGTCTCTTAAGTTATGTGGAAGAGAGCGAACATGACGGTGTGAGAGTGTGTGCACGTCTCATAAAGGTTCCATTCTTCTATTGTCTTGCCTTGCATTCACGTCTCCCAGTCAGTGTCTATTGTTGGAGGGAAAGTGAGAGATAGAGAATTATCTAGTGACTAATGCTACAGGTGGTTGCTATGACTACAGCAGGTTGATATGGCTACAGCAGGTTGCTATGGGCTGCTAGAGATTGGAGAAGAAGGGATCGCGTTTATCTGCAGCTATAGGAAAGAAGGCGTATAGCTTGCATCAAAGAATATTATAATAATCTTTGAAATGTTTGAAGTGACATATAAACAGGCAGACTGAGTAGAACAGGCAGACTGACTCGCTAACTCAGTGATGTGAGTAGAAAAGAAACTGAGGGAAGCATCTCTCTCTCTCTCGTGGCTTGTTGTCAGTGGTCAGATGGGGCTTACTCCTAATCATCAAGATCGGTGCATTTGTCATTGATGCCAACCAGTATAAACTGGTTGGTACAGCTAATGTACATGGTCAGTGCATTCATTCATGAGTCAGTATGTATGTATTGGGTAAGGGAGGCATAGAAGTGGCTTATACAACAAGCCCTCTAGACTTGTCTTTGTTGGTCTATGTTTGAGCCAGTGGCCAGGTATTGCCATATTAGTAGAGTTGGAGCTCAGGGTGTCTATTTTAGCAAAAATGTCAATTTGTTGCCAAGTGAATGAGATAATTGAATGCCACAGTGTTTTTGAGGTCTTCTTGTGCAAGTATCGCAACGAGTGTGTGTGCGTGTGTGCACAAGTGTAAGTGTGTATAGTGTAGTGGTTGTGTCTTTGGCTCTGGGCCTGAGGTCAAGCCCCAACTCTGGCAGTTTACCATCAGGTTATTCTGGAGCCTGGCTAGGAACTCGAAGGAGAACTGCCTTTCCTCACAGCAAGTCCCACCTGGATCATTGCTGTTGCATGAGAATAGGCCTTGAATTTGCACCCCAGCAAATGCCAGGTACCCAATCACAACTGGGTGGACTGGTGGGGCTGGTGATTTTTTTTGCATTTGTGTGTGTGTGTGTGTGTGTGTGTGTGTGTGTGGCTCTGTCAAGTGCAGTATTTCTTCCATGCATTTTTTACTAAGTTTCTCATGTGCTGTTAATTCAATAATAATAATGTTTCAAGTTTGGTGAACTCTGTTTTCATTAGTTAGTGAAGTATTCTTCAAGTATTGCATATTTACTTCATTAGGTATGAACATGTGTATCACAGTCTACTTTGAACTTGATCTGGGAAATATATTTAACACTTTTACACATTAGAGACATGCAGATGTGTTAAACGCACACACTCACTTATATCACCAATGCTCATGCACACACATACATACAGTTGTCTGAGGAGGTGAGAGAGATATGTGTGATGGTGTGAGTTCACCCACTCACATTGTATCTAGTAATTTTCTCTTATGGCACTAGTTTAACTCACGGGTCCATTATCAGTTGCTTCTTAAGGTCACAGCAACTCAATGAGTTCTGTGGTCCTTGAGAATGGGAATGCGGTGATTAAATTTGACCAAAATTGTATTTGTTTTTGGCTGCTAATTTGATTACCTGCTCTGTAAGGACTCCATTTTTTTGAAAAAAAGAAAAAGGAAAATCAGAATAAAGATTTACCTCTGCTACTGACTGATTGAGAGAAGTGAGCAGTGGATTAATTAGCTTGTGTGTTGTGAGTAAACCAACTGCTGGCTGTAATTCACTTCACACTCCATTAACAACCTATGACTTCAAGTAACTCCCCCATCCACTCACTAGCACTAGTGGTGGATATTAGCAGTAGTAGTAGTAGTAGAAGTCACATTCATTTACTGGTTGAGCCAGTATTCTGAATCTCATTCCTAATTCTCAGTTGAGCTGCTAGCTGTAGTTGTGATAAGACAAGCAGGCTACTAAGAAAAGGTCCTCCCTCCCCCTCTAGCGGCCAAGATAATACAGTAGGGTGGTACCATAATTCTCTGGTATTGTTGGTGGTATGGGTTTGTGTTGTAGTTGTAAGATATCTGCAGTACCTGCTCTGAGGTGAACTATGTAGTAACTGACCTTTTCTCCTATGGGTCTGTTTTAGGATGTTATGGTTTGCAAGTGGAGTGTAAATGAGGCATTATGCCTGACAAATTCTTTTTTAAAAAGCCTCTAAAGTGTAATTACATCCCAGCTTGTACTGCTGAGGGGGTGTGGTTATTAGTTAGTAGTGGTTCTGTCCTAGTTTCTAATATTTGCCAAATACCTTGTGTAGTGAGATGCTATACACAGTGGCAATATGAACACAGCATAATATAGGGGATGGGGTAACCAGGCAACGCATCTAGCAGTGTGGAATGTATGGAATGCTATTCAGGCCTGAACCATTAGGAGGAGAATCCATTTGCTCCTGATGCTGTGATGCACTATGATACCTGGCCATACTTTGTTGGTTTTTTCCTGAAGGTTGTCCTCAGAGATAAGTTTTAGTGTTTGTGTAAGTGACATCATCACAGTTACTTGTGTACTTGTTGACTTGTGCTTGTGTGGTTGTTTGTGTGTGGAGCTGTCTAATCTGTGGTAGATATTTATCTGCCCTTAGAGTTGTCACATGGTTAGCTTAGACACTTCAGTGGTATGTCAGCAGAAATAATAATAATATATTATTATTATTACAAAGTGTGTTTTATTAAAGAAAAATAACACAAAACCAGCCCAAAAATAACAACGCAATAAAGTATTTTATTGATTGCAAGAAGCAACAGTTATGTTCAGTGTAATGTCACCAGCATACGTTTAGGAGTAACCTTTTGAACTATCAATAAAACCACTCAGTCTTGATTGTTGTAGCTGAGGTGTGTTCATCCACTATCAATAAAACCACTCTGTCTTGATTGTTGTAGCTGAGGTGTGTACATCCTCTGGAATACATACATGCACACACGCTGATTAGGGTGGGTTTGTAGGGTCACTACCGGGTTTCCATGGGTTTCCATGGTCACTACCGGGTTTCCATGGTCACTACCGGGTTTCCATGGTCACTACCGGGTTTCCATGGTGGCATTCCTAATAAATCCATCGCTTCATCCTCTGCTTCATCCTCTACTCCCGGGCTTCTGTCAGACTTTGGGTCGAGCTACGAGTTGGCTCCAGGGAGGGAGAGAAGGAGCAGGGGAATACCCCACTAGCTTACAATAGGTTTTTATGGCGAACCTGAAGCTAACAAGTTTAAATTTGTTGACACGAGTGTGTTCTTGGTTTCATCAGAATGCAACTAACTTAGTGACATATTTCACTCAGTGGTCTAATGTGGAATACACCTTTCCATTTAACTAAAGTTGTACTTTGTACCGGAGCACTGTGTGTTGATAGAGAAGCCACTACACCTATCACACCTGTAGACCAGTCTGTCTTTCCTGTTTATCCGGCCTAGCTTTTGAAGGGGAAGTTTTTTTTTTGGGGGGGGGGGGGGTTGGATATTTGTCCTTTTAATATTACCATTGTTTAAAATTGTATTTTCTAGGGTAGTGATAATTCCCCCATGTTGGGTGATGTTATCTACTCCTCGGTTCACTGATAGGGCCACATTCTCAGGAACACTTATAATATCTATAGGGCTTGCAGAGTTTTGCCAAACTTTTTACCCGGGGGTTTTCTCAAATTCTACCTGGTTTACTCCTAGCCTCTACCTATTTTTATTTTGTTTATTTCCTTTTGAAATTAGGAGGTGTCACAAAGAACATTTTTAAGAAAAACTCTTTCTGGAGTAGCAGAGGAAGGAGGTACATGCAGGGCTTTCTCTGACTGCAGATGACCTGTTCTCATGCATTGCTAGAGATACTTGATTAAAGCAGGGACCGTCGAGTCTTTAGCAACCACGTTGTCATAATTTTTCCCCAAACCTTACCCCATTATGCCAGCATAGTGCTCAGTGCTTTAATTATCTCTGTTGCTCAAAATTCTTCCATCACCATTGATGTGATGCTATCTAGAGGCTCCATTCTTGTACATCAATCACACATATAGAACCAGAACATCCAACGAAACTTGCACGAATAGTGTTTAAGAGCTGAAGCTGTAAGCATGTGTGAGTATTTACTAGATGTGTGGAGGGATTAAGATATAAATAAAGGATCATCTCTTGGAATACTGCACCATTGTACGTAATGTAGCGTATTTATTAGACGAGTTAGGAAGTTATAGAATGTAACTAAGCTAATCCTTGATCACGATTCAAGGTTATCAATATCGTTCAATATCACGGACTAGCAAGATGAGAGAATTAGCTTCATCTTGAGTGACTTTCCACTGCACACATTGGTGGACTGAAGAAAGCTGGTGTGTATCCCTCTCCCTCCCTCTCTCTCTCTATCTAGTGGTGTTGGCTCGGTCTACTGACCAGACATACCACGTAACTGACCACTAACTGCTTCCTGTGCCGTGTGTGGAAACTCACAGACTGAGAGGTTTGGGATTTAGACCTGGAACTTGGCAACTTGCCAGTAGAAAACCCCAAATGGATTCCCTGAGTTTCACACTAAGTGTTATTCATTTTGTTATGTTTAGAATGCTTCACTTGTTCCCTCCTTCCCCTTCTCTGCATGAGTTACTCTGTTACTATGGAAGGAATGTATTGGTTGGAGGTGACATAAAGGAGAGTGAAATGTGAGACATTATACTAACAAGTGTACATAGCTGGAAGTTATGTGTGCACTCTAGTGTGCATGTTTGTGGGTTCGTGCATGTGCGCTCTTGTATGTATGTGTGTTTGTATCTGTAGTGCTAGAGGCAGCTAGGCTGATGACTGTCCAACTTTAAATGACCTTTGTAGTAGCACTGAATAACTTCCGTAGTTGATAGCAGAGTGTATTGTGTTGTGCAATAAAGATGAGCGTCCATCCATCTATATGGCACAGTGTCATCTCTAAAGATATTTATGTTTCAGTAAAGTTTTGTCCTGCCATTTGAAGTTCATTCCTAATTTAGAGTTGCTCTGTAGTGCAGCTGTATTGAGGCTTGAAGTGCCAGTTGGTAGCTGGACCACCCAGTACACCACACCTGGTGATGATCCCTACCTAGATCACTGCAAGACAAGGAGTAAAGTGGCTAATGTGTTTTGGGTCGCTATTCAAGGTGGGTGTGGCCTCACAGATCTATACATATGTGACAGTCTATGGGGAAAGGGGGCACTTCACAAAAAAAATCCTTTTACGTAATAAGCATTTGAAGCTACGAACACTGGCAAATTTTTTTTTTTTTTTTTTTTTTTTTTTTTTTTTTGGCTTACCAGTAACTGTAGGCTTTGTTCTCCCTCCACGCCAAATTTGAAGCGCTAAAACTCAACGTAAAGGGGCGAGCGCTCAAGTTAAAGACAGGCCTTACTTTTGAAAAAAATCAAATCGACGCGTTTACGGAATTAGATTGCTACGCGTACCGGATGCGCAGGAATTTTGGAAGTACGCGGTACTTCTGGTTGCCAAAGCAACGCTAAATGAGTAATGGCGTCTGCTATTTCTTCGATTTCCGATCGCTTTAAGGCTATGGAGTTGTCTGACACTATTCTAGAACATTCAAATGGTATGTATAATAATGTTAATATAAGTAATGACAAAATATTGATGAGGAAGACAAACTACATGGTGAATTTGAAGACGAAGATGAAAGAAATGTGGATTTTAATGATGAAGGTGAAAGGTATGGGGGTTTGGATTGCTTCCGAAATGGAGATGAAATGGTAGATATTACACATGATGAAGAAGTAACTGGTCCATGTAATGGCTTAGCAATCGAAGTTGAATGTGAGAGCATCAACGAAGTGAGTCATGAAGACAGTGAAAATGAAGAACCACTGGACACTGAGGAATTGGTTGAAGAAGCCATGAATCGTATTATTCTTGGTAATGACGTTCCACTAGAGGCCATGTGATATAGATGAAGATCGGTTAGTTGAAGAGTTCATGGTCAAAGAATGTGGATGCACAATGAATGAGGGAAAGGCATGTAGCACTCAGTTTTCTGTTAGCTATGTCAAAGAAATAAGGTTGTCATTCAAATGCATGACCAAAGAACAACTTGACTTAATTTTAATGGGCCAACTTATAGCTCACACTGATACTAACAAAATAACCACTTTTAAAAATGGAAATATTTCTCATGAAAGGGTAAAGCTTTACACAAGCAACTTCCACTGTGGCCAACGAATTTGTCGCAAGATGTTTCTGTTTATCCATGGAGTCGGGAAAAAACACCTTTATAACTTAGCGTGCTCATTTCATAAAAATGGCATCACTCCACGGGTACATGGTAATGTTAAGCGTCTTCCTTTGAATACTCTTTCTGTTCAATCAATTGAGCATGTTATGTGATTTCTATTGAACTATGTGGAAAAACATGGACTTCTTCTGCCTGGCAGAGTACCTGGCTATTGCAGATCAGACATAAGACTATTGCCAACTAGCACTTCTAAAAGAAGTATATGGAAGTTGTATTTTGAATCTGCACAGACAGAGCCTAGCATACATGCTGTTGCTTATTCAACTTTTTGCAGCCTTTGGCAGTTACAGCTTCCACAAATTAAACTGATGAAACCAATGACTGATTTATGCTGGACTTGTCAGCAGAACAGTAATGCACTACTAAAATGTGCCAACAGTCCAGAAAAAGTGAAGTTGAAAACTGTTCAGAGTGCTTTGAAACACCTACGCATTGTTCAAATTGAGCGTTCTTTTTACAGAACCACATGTGACATTTGCAAGCGAGAGGTCAAAAATTTCTTTACTGAAGATAACACTTTCAACCCTCCTCCACCTGCATCACATACACCAGCCAATTCCAGAAGCATAAAAATACACTATAGCTTCGACTATGCTCAACAGATCCACTACCCATCAGATCCAATGCAGCCTGGTCCAATTTACTTCATGACTCCCAGAAAATGCAGTTTATTTGGAGTCAATTGCGAAGCTTTGCCACGTCAGGTAAATTTTCTCACTGATGAGGCTGGAGATTGTGGCAAAGGAGCTAATACTGTAATCAGTCAGCTTGATTTCTTTTTCAAACAACATGGCCTTGGTGAGAAAGAGGTGTTTTTACATGCCGACAATTGCTGCGGTCAAAATAAAAATAACTCTACACAAAAATTCATTCTGACATGGACGAAGAGAAGCATTCTCTATTTAATAAAGCTTCACAACCATGGCATCCAAATCCTTCCGAAAATCCCTCTTTAGTTTCAGCTAAGGGTCTCAGTGCTGAGAGACGATGGTACCTCTTTGATAGTATTCGCCAGTTCTGTCCTGATGAAGATAGAGATATTACATGCCCTAAGCCAAGCTTTCCCAAGCCTGGAAGCAGAGCAAGTACTCCCCTGTTAGATGTAGCAATGGGCTCTATTGTTGAAGATAATGGTGAAGAATTGGAAATAGCTTCACCTCAACCATCAAAAAAGAAGAGTCGTCGCTGCAGCAACTGTAATAAAGAGGGACACAATGTGAGGTCATGCCCAGATAAACAAAAGCACTAAAAATTAAATTCAATTTTAAAATCTCTATTATGTCAACTACCATTAATCTTTCAAATTTTTTTTATTGTAATGTCACTTAAAATCTTTATGACTTAACCAAAAACTAATGATTAATAGCTACTTGAGGTATTAATATAAAGGATAGCATTAAAAAATATTATAGCTAAACATTCATTTACAAATAACTCAGTGTTGTTCACCAAACTGGCTAAAGTTGATTTATTCTTAGTGAGCTACACCCGTTTTACACTGCTAGCTAGTGAGCTACTCTACCACTTACTACACTCCATTAGTCCCAGCTATCTAAATTAGCGAGCATTCCTTCACAACTCTCGTTGTCACTTGTCACTCGCGTAGCCTGTCCCCTTCGTAGTTTTTGAAAGCCTGTGTCGTACTACTCTTCTTCTTGTTTGTAAACAACGAGCTGACTCCGCGGAACTAAATTTAGCTATGATGTAATTCATAACGCGGAATTGCGTAAAGATTACGGAGTTAGGTAAAGGGTTTAATACCGTGACGTTTTTCTCAATGATTCAATAATGCAATCACTTCCGTGTAGGAGTTATTCAAACGCCTGAAACTCTTGAACACTGTTATTTCCAGGTAAGTAATATATATTATTGACATCAGTAATAAATGTGCTTTCATATAATGTATCTTAACTCATTTTTTTTTTTTTTTGGTGAAGTGCCCCCTTTTCCCATAGACCGTCACATATAACGACCAGGATATATTCACTCTTTGATTGTACAGTGTGTGTGTGTGTGTGTGTGTGTGTGTGTGTGTGTGTGTGTGTAAGACTTCAGTTTGAGTTATTGTAGAGTTCTATTCTTATAATTGACATAAATAGTTCAGGAGATGATCCATTCTCTATTGATTGAATCGTGTGTGTGTGTGTGTGTGTGTGTTGAGAGAGGTCCTGTAGCCTGTGTGTGTGCACGTGTGTGCATGTGGGGGAGGGGAGGGTGTTATGATGCGAGGAATTGGGTTGTTATTGGATACCACTTTCTCGTCATTCCTGGACTAGCTGTTTGGTTTGAGTTGTTGTTGTTCATCTTGAGGTCGTTATTTTTAGCAATCTGATTGTTGGTATAACTAAGTGCTTACGGATGTATCTCTCGTGGTAAAGGATGATTATGAGGATGTGAGTTTGTACATCATGAAGATCTGGTACATTCCAATACTGCTATAGCATCACTTTCAACTGTTCCAGTATATTATTGAAATAATGGCTGTCCATTCATTAGGGAAGGGGGCGGGGGATATGTAATAAGCAGGGGTTCAAGGCATTATCCTCATTATGACTCTACCCACTCACACAGAGTAAATGGGTGTGTGTAGAAGTGTTGTTGCAAAATGGCTGCTAGTTAAGAAAGGATGTGCACACACGCACACACACACACACACACACACATAGCTACAAGCTCTCCTCATTGCTAGTGCAAGTATTGGAAGAAGCGTTTTTCTCTTTAGACATGCGTATATACATAGGTACTGGTGTTCTAAATACTGTACATTTGCCTGTGCTAATATCTCGCTGTATAGTGGGCACCCGTTAGTGTATGCCTCTCTCATGTCTTGCACATGCTCAGTGCGCGGATGTCACATGGTGTGTAGTGTTGGGCTGTGTCAGTTGACATGTGTTAGCTCGTTGTCCTGCCACATTGTTTGTGTATAGTCCCACGGCTTGTTGCCATAGTATCAACATGCGCAGGTTAGTTGTCATAGTTGCAACATGTGCTGGGAAGTTGTTAACAAGTAGTTAGACAGATCAACTACATTTCCATGACAACGCCTAAACCAAATGCAGTTGTAAACGATTTTTATTTTTATATATTTATAAGCTAATGAGATATGATCTGTCCATATTATGTTCATGTGACTGAGACGGTGTGCGACCGTTTCCATGGAAAATATGTATACTCTATCCTTTTAAATAGACCTCAATTAGTTTAATTAAACTAGGATTTTCTCTTATTGTTGAATGAAATTTTCATTCCACCTGAACATTTTTCACAATTTCTTACGTGTATGTGTGTGTGTGTGTTTGTTGGTGCAGATCACAAACTCTCTCTCTCCTGTTTTTGGATCTCACCAAATCTCCTCATCTTCCATCCGCCATCAATTCCAGCTGTTTCGCCAACTAGTAGCAAGAGTCGCTACAAGTTGTCCAGTTTGACCAGCCCCGCCCTCTAATGTCACATGACCAGGTTGAGTTGCAGAGATTCATCAGTACTGCTAGTGCGGGTAGCGTGAGCACAGCCATGAGTGGGTCCGGGAGTTTCGCTGGTGAGTCTGTCCATCACCATACCGATGCCGATGCCTCCACCAATCCCGTCTACTCGTCCATACCGGAGTCTCAGATGGCCCATCAGCAGTTTGTAGCACGCCAGGTGAGAAGAGGGAGTGGTCTACGTTCCTGTGTGTGTGTGTTCGTATGTGGAGTTTCTGATGTATTTTAAAATATCAAACGTTGCATTTATAATTCTATGCTATTTTCTTAACACTATATCTGCAGTCTCGTTTACCACATTCTTAATTTTTTCCAAAAATCTGGGTATAAAAGGAGGAAAGCTCGTCATGTCCTTTGACCTCTAGCTCCTCCTATTCAAAATACAAAAGTAGTCATGCACGGGGTTTTAGGGCAAAGCGGGGCGGTACGCCACCCTATTTAATTTGACCTCCCCGCTAAGCTAGATGGAGAGGATAACACTTACGAAAAAGGAAGAAGGATCACCTCTGAGAGAAACAGCAAACAGCTCTCTGGCCTGGGACTCCAACTAGACAGGTCCACAGTAAGTTGCAGCACGCGAGACTGGGGGCCGGGCTCAAATATTTTGTTTGCGCATGCGCACAGGTACAGTACCTGAGAAGCTGCATTCTCGACTTCTGGAGCTAACTTACCTTTTTTTAGCTGAAGTTTGTTGCGTCACCGCTATTTTATTCGGAGTACTACATCGTCCAGAGAGAGCTACATCTGGAGTGCACTCGTTTAGATGGCTGAAGTAAAACGTCCAAAACTCTCCAAGCAACAGTCCCTTTGCAAGTTCTTCACACCAGAAGAAACGACAGCGAATGCTTCTACAATCACAGAACTAGATGAGAGTGGACCTGGCACAAGCAGTGAATTTAAGCCTGCAGCAGAAGATCATCGTATGGAATCAGATTCCATAACAGAATTGGAGTCAGATAGTGAGCCTGCTGTTAGTTTGACAGCATCTAAAGTGAAGTCCAAAAGTACTCACAGAAAAAGTGGCTTCACTTCATCCTGGCAAAAGAATTACGCATGGTTGTTGTATGACAATGAAGAGAGAGCTATGTACTGCAAATTGTGTATGCGGTATGGCAATTTGCCTCGTAATGGTAGTGGGAAATGGGTCAAAGTTGGCTGCACTTCTCTGCGGCATGACAAGCTTTTAAAGCATACTGCTTCAGCGATGCATCGTGATTCTGAGATTAGTAGTCATGAAGAAGCGAGGGCTAGCTTGACTGGAGGCATCCGAGGGGCTCTTGAAGTTCCAATCACTGAAGAAAGGAAGGCTGTAATTGGTGCGTTGAAATGTCTTTACTTTTTAGCCAAGAATGAATTGCCACACACGACCAAGTTTACTTCATTAGTAGATTTTAGCATAAACATGGGATGTTCCTTCATGAAGCAGTTGCGTCGAGGTGGAAATGCTTCTTACAGATCTAAACAAGTGGTGGCAGAGTTCTTGTTTTGTCTCAGTGATTGCATAAAGCAGAAAGTCCTACTAACAATGAGAAATAGTCCAACTATTAGTATTCTTATTGATGAATCTACAGATGTGTCTATATTGAAACAGTTAGTCATGTATG
>WLWI01004633.1_pt1 | contig 11598 bp, 7 predicted proteins | sample 6701501 | NCBI WGS metagenome assembly WLWI01 (sample SAMN12718690, study PRJNA515312) | sponge metagenome | isolation source: marine sponge | host: Mycale hentscheli | place: New Zealand: South Island, Marlborough, Capsize Point | collected 2014-11-01
TGAGTAAATATGTAACCAGAGTTGTTGAACTTGAATATGACAGTGGTAAGCTCAAGCTAAAATATTAACTTCCTTTGACATTTTAAGTCACATAGGGAGCAAATACCCTCAACTTTAGCTAGCAGCTGGTAAAAAACAACAACAACAAAAACAAAAAAACTCAGCAGTCTGGAATTCGATATATTTCAGATGCTACTGTTGTAAATACAGCATGGAGCAAGTAAGTGTTGCCTAGTAGATAGAAGAACCATGGAAGCAAGAGCTGTAGTTTGAGATACAACAAGCACTGTGAAATTCAGTATACTTTCTATGATGCATATGTAAATGTAAACTAAGTATACACATTCACAGCTTAACAAACAACTCATTTTTACTAAGCTAAGTAGATCTGAATGTATTGAGATTGCTAGGAATTCTTTGACACCTCAATGACACCCTCTAGAGCAAGTCTACTCTGTGGGACCTAGCTATCCCAGAAAGATTAGCACTTTATATTTAAGGATAAGTATTTAATTTGAGAAAAAATATTAAAATATTCTTTCAAGAAACATGAACTAGTAATTATTGACACCATTAGTCTGTCACTGATGTTAAAATGCTCTTACAGCACAATAAAATATGTATGAATTTAGCAATGTAGCTAACTAAATATTGGGATATATCAAGAAAAGTTTTTAGTGATATATTGAGTCTCACCACCTAATAATAAGGTATGCTAATGTTCTGGAAGAGTATTGTTGAATAGGTGTCCAGCGACTTACACTAACCTTTTCTTCCGTTTGGGCTCTACTTAGAGATAATAGTGGCTTTAGAATTCTCTCTACTTCAGCCAAAGCTTTATGGCAGTCTTCACACTGGTCCTCTAGCTCCTCTGGAAGTTCTTCCTCAGACTCAGCCATCCTTAGTCTGGCGTAGCCGACCCTTTACCTCCTTTATGTTAGGGAAGAGGGGGGGCACCCGTACGGGAAAAGTTAGGAATGATTGCCTGAAGAAACTACCAAGGGGTTAGATTCCAATTAAACTCCTCCTATTTGCTTTCCACTCCTCCCATTCTGTGGCTGAGAAAGCATGGATGGCTGGCGATGATACTCCTATGGCTTCTGACAGTTGCGACTGTGATACCAGCGATACCAATGGTGTTTCTCCCAGTCCTTTGGAAGCTGAGAAAGCAGGAAGAAGAAAACAATGACATACTCCCTCTCAGCTGGCAACTCTAAATGCCTATTATAAGTTCTGTATGGTTGGTGTGGGGAAGAATTACTTGACAATGATTGCTGCTGCCTCCAAAGATTGTAATTTATCTGAGAAAAAAATTAAAGTAAGCTTTTGTTTGTGGTATTGCTTCATTTTTGGTGTTTATTGATTGGTGATGGTTGCTGTAAATTAAATGATGGAAATATACTGCCTTAATCAGATCAGTTTCGACTACTGTTATAGTAATAAAATAAGATCGCTCGGTTCTATTGAAAAAATAAAGATGCTACTATAGTGTTGGTATTATCGTCATATTGTTATTACCATTATGGATATATCGTTGTTGTAGTGGTCAGGGTTTCGTACACAGATAGGATTTCTCCTCCCCAGAAAAAAAAATTGGTCTTCTCACCCCCCCCCTTCCAGACATTTAATAGCATTTTTAGCGTAACCACTATTTCATCAACATCATTTTTAGCAGTAGGTGTGGCCTCAAATGTGCATGAGTATGGTACACTTCCCTTCATAAGAAAACTTTTAGAGTGAGCCCTGGTTAGTGGTTATTCAGCGAGCGAGCGAAGCTGACTCTCAGTCGTGTTCAATTGAGATTTCAGATATATATAGGTATGTATACGTACGTCAAAATTTTTCGCCCGCGCTTCTAATTACGTAAGTTAGGTAAAGCGTTCACAGTTCCAGTATTTTTCAATTAACGAGCACGGAATCCTGCTGCACTGCCTTAGCAACTTTCCAAAAAGTTTATAGCTACTCTCTTCTTGAAACAATTGTGAAGTCTTTGTCAAGCTGCGCTTCTTTGCCACTGCTTTCGAAGTTTTTTCAGGTAATTCTGTTATTGTTAACTATTCATGCCTAATCATTGCTATTATTTAGCGATTTCCTTCACAAATCATCTTTACCTATACTCATATATTTACTCGCTCGCCATGCATTTGCGCTATTCGAGCGCACCACTAGTTATTTCAGTTATATCAATACCGTGCTATTGGTATCAGCTGATATTGCTCAGATCAGTATGCATCTGAATTAACTAAGTCACCAATCACACTAGCATTTGTCACTTTCTTCTGCTTTTTTTTTTTCTTTTTCATTATTTCCTTTTGAATTTATTTCTTTTTATTAACTTTTCAGTTTATTTATGTATCATTTCGTTTTACAATTCCTTCTCTTTGTTACACGTTTTTTTCTTCATTTTTTTTATAATTTCTATATACTTTCCCCTTTTCCCATTACTCTCATCAAACACATAATGCTGAAATATCAGTATCAGCAATATTGGCTTAAAATATTGGAATGTTGGTTGGTGTTACATGTACCTGTACGCAAGTGCAGCATAATAAAGTGATCATGTTCTTAAATGGCAAACTCAAGTGTTGCGAATCTGTCTTACTTAGAATAGGACTGTCTACAGAAAAACCAAACACAGCGCGGCCTCCTTCAAAAAAAATTTTTGCGCTTGAATATTTAAAGCATCAAGGTATTCAGCTGTCCAATTCTTTAGTGCCATAACTTAAGTCATTCCTGATATATTAGACCTAACCATTCCTTTCTTCAGGCTTATTTAATTCAGAGAACGAAGCAAGCCCCTCTCTTGTTGGTGTCTACTGAAGTTGAGTTCAGGCATATATTTGTTTATATATCTGCATTATCACGTGGCACTCTCCCGAGGACACTGTTACTATAATTTTTGCCACGCTGATTTTCTGACTGGTTTCCCTTTTCCAGAAATTTTAAATTTATGTGCTGAAAAACTACAGTTGTTGCTGCACTAATGCTGCCAGTTGATTGTATTGTGGCCCAATACTTTCTGGTAAGAAGTAAATAGTATATCAGCGTATCAGTTTGGATGATTGCAGATAGCAACCTATTAGTGGTTCACCATTAAGCTGTTAGTTTGTAAAGCTTGCTTAATTTCTGAGCTCAGTCCTTTAGCTACATTATTCCTAGTATTGTTCTATGTATAGGCAATCACAAGTCTCACTAGCATGTTTACAAGCTCTGTCACCACTTTGTATGGGAATACCCTAATAGTAGCTAAAGACTGTGAATGCTTTGTATAGCTATTAATGGCTTAATTATAATTACGTAGCTTTGCTCGCCCTCTTGTTCTTTCAAGCACATTTCTAGTACATTTTAAGAAATCAATCAATTGTTTTCCGATGTTTAACGCTGTGTTGTTCCCGGTTTCCCATAGACGGTCACATATTGGTACTCAACCATGTACTATGGAAAATACACACTACTTCAACCTTCCATTTTTTAATTTGCTTGATGTAATTTTTTAGCATTATTCATAAAGCTGTCTGGAGCTCTTTTGAGCACCGTTAATTTATACTAATTAAAAGTGCTCAGAAGAGCTCCAGACAGCTTTATGAATAATGCTCACAAAAATTGGAACTTACAGACTACTGAAGCTTGACTGGGTTGACTGTTTTCAAGTTTTAATAGAAAACCGTTATTTGTATGCTTCCAAACAAAATACACACTCTTTATAGCTTTTTTTTTTTTTCTGAGCATTTGAAGTTCATAGCTTGAAAAAAAAAATTGGGCACTCGACTGCCCGAAGTTGGACTTACATGGAAGCGGCTTTTCAATACTTATTATTAATCATTCTCAGGGTTTCATAGAGAGGGTGGGGGCACTGGGATTTCTCTCCCCCCCCCCCCCCCCCCCCCCCCCCCCTCCCCCCTTCTCCTTTCCGTTTTTTTTTCCCTCTTTAGTGGGATTGTGTTGGAGCATTGTTAGGCAGATTTGGCCTCTCATGGCAGCCATTTTCACCTGTTACTTCATCACCCTCCTGATGTTTCCCGGCATCTTGGCACTCGTGCGTAACTGCACTTTGGGATCTTGGACTCCAGTTCTAGTTATTGCCGTTTTTAACCTGACTGACTTTGTAGCCAAGTGGGTCACTCTCATCCGCGTTAGATGGCACCCAAAGATGCTGTTGTGCTGCTCATTGTCACGCATTGTATTGGTCCCCTTTATCATCTTATGTGTTAGCCCCTCCCCTTCTGGTCCAGTCTTATTCCACAACACAGTTATCTGGGCAATGCTTTTTACAACTCTGCTGGGTCTCTCTAATGGCTACTTTGGAAGCCTTCCTCTGATCAACCTGTCACCAGAAGTGAAGAGAGCGAATGACAAGGAGTTGGCAGGTGAGTGGACCAGCTGGTAATGTAATATGGAAAGACAAATTTCTCAATGAATGAACTGATTTAGTTTTTACAGTATGTACTATTATAAATAGACGAGTGTGTTTAAACTTTTAAAGTATATGTGACAGTTATTGAGTCTTTTTATGAATTACTCAAGGAAGTAAAATAAATCAATTTGTTGAATGCTAGTTGTGCTAGTTGTGCTATAGTCGGGCATTGTATACCGAGTTTAATACTCAGTTCATGCAGATGTTTTTAACTCCTTCTCTCTATCCTCCTTCTCCTCTCCTGCCTGTCCAGGTACCATAATGACCATGACCCTGCTGGCTGGGCTCATGGCAGGCTCTGTATGTGCGTATGCCATCACTCCACTCACGACACTACACCAGTCGTCTCAGCAATCCCAGTGTTACCATGGTGACACAGATCACTTCAATAAATGTCTTCAATAAACTTTTTCTCTCTCTCTCTCTTTTTATTTTATTTATAAGCACTTTTTTAAGCACTTTTTCAATGTGTCATAACTGTTCTTTCACAGGTTCTACATGTTGCAAATATACCATTAAAAATAATTTTTTTTAAACCTTTACGAAACTAACACTGGGTCACGATTATCGCATTGAGGGAGGTCAAAGAGAAGAGGACGATTGCTACATAAAAATTTTCATTCGCACATAATAGTTGTCTAAACATAAAAATATATAATTAATAATTAAAACATGGCTGAATACATTAAAGAATGATCAGTGAGGGGAATTCGAATCTGAGAGTGTTAACTAAGTCACAAATTACTTCTAATAAACATAAAGTTTGACTTTGTTAATGTCTTTGTCGGCACATTCTCTTGTTCCATCGTAATAATAAAAGCAGCCATCCTTTCTCTGTAATTTTTTCACAAAATTGTTGTGGACCCATCTCTCAACCTGAAAAATAAAGTTATGTGAAAAATAATAAGACATCGTTCATTCATGAACCTACCCCCTTTCCTTTGTGAAAGTTCAAGTATTCTTGTTCGTCTCTATACCCAGCAAGTTGAAATCTGTACGCTAATTTAGTACAGTAATATAAATAAGCTTTACATCCACTAACAAAAATGCAGTTTCCCTTACCTTCTTCTACTACTTCAGACCACGTCCTGGCTCTCTGCATGGATTTAGGCTTGACGACGGCTTGAGACATAGTAAAAGCTTCTGCAGTTTTTCTTAGCTCCTACGTCCCGCGGCTTAAATTAACACTATTTATTGTTTCCGCTGATTTGTTTGAATACGGCATGCAACATTTTGTTATTATGGGAGAATGGTTGCCTAGACAACTAACGTTGTGAACTTTGAACCCAGCTGGCGGGAGATTGAAGATGGAGGACGGTACCGACTATTTCGAGTTCGATTGCAGTGGAAAAAATTTGCTGGAGCTTGAAGACTTATGGGAGGTTTGAATTTATTTTTATGGAGCTATATTGTATATCTTTCTTACAGCATAAATATTTGAAAATTTTAGATGCTTCATGCAATAATATAACCAGGATTTCTGGGATAGCTGAAAACAAAGTAATGTTGCTTTTGTGAAGAGCTAATCATTTTCAATTAACTTTTATCATAGAAGCTGAGCGTGCTGAAATTGTATGGAAATAATATTGAAGCTATTGAAGGCCTAGACAGGTTAGTGATATTAGCATCCCATGAAGAATAGTAGATGGCTATAACACTGTGTGAAACTTGGCAATTTTGATGTTCTAGGCTCAGTGAATTGTCCATTCTTCTACTTCATGACAATTCTCTCACTACTATTGGTAATCCAATGATATTTGAGCTCTTGCTATTGTAATTTGATGCATACAATTAGGGAGAGGGTTGATGCACTGCCATAAGATACAGACCCTGCGTTTGGATCGCAACCGATTAAGTGGAGTATTTTCAGGGGTGGAGCTTGCCTCATGTGCGGCCCATCTTTTAGAATTGGATCTGTCCTACAATAAACTGATCGGAGTAGAAGCAGTTGCTGCTCTTCATAATTTGGTAGAGTTCCATCTAGCAGGAAATAAACTACAGCTGGTACCAGAAGTGGCTCGCTGTGTCAAGGTAAATAGATGTAAGATTCAGAAGTCAGTTAGCTAACTAAATAAATAGCTAACTATGACTAGATCTGTAACAATGCAAGAGGAAATATTGAATCAGCTAAAGTCAAAGATGGCTAGGTTTAAATGATGAATAACTACTGATATTGAGCGATAATACTGTCTATGTAGTTGAGTACTTTCAGTCTGTCTTCAAACCCACTTCAAAAAAACTCGTTATCTAACCTTAGTGGATCTAAAATAAAGGTGAGAGAGAGAACACGACATTAGCTGGATATATTTATTGTAGACTATTACAGATTTTGCACTTGTCAGCAATCCAATTGGATTCTTTGTCACACTTTCCTCACCTCCCTCTTCTCCAAGACTTACACATAACACATAATAATTTATCATCCCTGGAAAATTGCCACGCCCTCTTTCCTGCTTTGGAGTTACTGGATATCAGATGGAACAAACTTGAAGTGGTGGATTCTCTGTTCCCTTTGGCTGCATTAGGTTCTCTTACTGAACTGTTAATAGATGGGAATAAACTCTGCTCACAGCAGGAGATGGTGCACGCATATATCAGAGAAGTGTTGCCAAGTATTGAACTGGTAGATTCTGTAAGTCTTTTTGTATGATGTCAATAGTCACACTCTATATTGTGTAAATACGAAATTGTTCAACTGTCACAAGAACCACATTGCAAAATGATTGGGCCAGCTTCATAAAAGAATGTGATATGCTTGAATTATGTAAAATAGTCTAGCATAATGAAAGCATGATTATAGAGCACTATGACAGACATAAGGTCTATACCACTATGCATTTTTCTTCTTTTTATTATTTCACAGAGCATAATTACCAAGAAATGACTAGAAGCACTTAAATTGTTCTAATTCTTGTCTTATCTTTTTATTTTCTAAAGCAAATGATCCAAGATAAACTTTCATCATTGAAAGCAGAAAATATCTTGGCGACAACAAGCCCTGAACTCAGCAACATAGCACAAGCACTGCTGGAATCAGATCACCTCTTGGAAGACTACCAGAATCAGATAACTACCAGCTTCAGGATGCTCCAAAGCAAGGAGAGAGAGGATGAACTGCAAAGTTTGCCACGTTTGCCGTCAAGAAGTGGCAAGTATGTGTGTATACAGTGTAACTAGAATTCCTATAAGATTGACTCAAATCTATTTGATCTCTACTTTCTCAAAAAAAGAAAATTAAAAAAACACCTCTTTTCCTCACCTCTTTAAGTGTTATTTGAAATTAACTACTTTTTTTTTTTTCCACTTTTTTTCACATGTGTAGTAGAGCAAGGCTAGAGGAGGCTCTGGAATATGCATCCAATACTCCATCATGACAGACAATTCTAGTTTTTCTTTTCTGCATTTTGTCATTCAAAATATTTCTAGCTCATGAACAGCCACATACATCACATGTATCACCATTAAAAGTCAATATTGTCGTTACTTGAAACAAATTAGTCAGTAGCTACCAAGACTGTGGATATAGCTGGGTAGGTAGCTAGCTAGGAATTGGGTTGTTGTTTTTTTGCTTTTTTTTAATGAATATAAAAACTTGATTAGACAATACAAAATGTATCTATATACAAATGTTGTGGAAGATAGTGTCTGTAATACACACATGTATTAATAATTTCAAAACTTGGAACTAACCAGTAATAATTAAACAATATGGTAACTGTACAAGCAAGAAGCTAAAACAAGTGTAACTATAATCCTAATACTATAAAGCTATTAGGACTTTAATTCTAAATGAGCAGAGATGATTTATACTTGCTAAAAACTTGCTTCAAATCCTTCACACTGACCACAACGATGAGCATGTATAAGGGTACAGAGCAAGCACAGCTAGTGTTACTACAATAGCTAAATCATTGTTGTAGTTTCAGTGGTCTTTGCTGCATGGCCGCTTGGGATCATAACCATGTACTTCACAGAGGAAATATTCCCTTAGTGGCTATTTTAGCTGACCTAGAGAATGACCTATTACTAGTAGGCAGTGTTGTTTTGGTTTAGAGATTCCAGATTTTCTTAGTTTTAGTTATTCATACTAAAAAAAATATCTTGAATGCTTAGTTTTAGTTTTTTCCCAAATTCTCCCTGAAGATTTAGTTAGTTTTTAGTTTTTCTTCAATATCATGTAGAAGATTTAGTTAGTTATACTATCATTTGACTTAGTTTTAGTAAATTTACGTTGTCTCATAACGAGACTCCTTAAAGAAAGTAGTACTGGTAGTTTTCCCAAATAACTTCAAAAATAGCATATTTCTATGAAATCTTAGGTAATATAAATAAAGTATAATATATTTTATATAGTTTAGAGAATAATTACTTGATAGCAATCAATACCTTCATTTAATGACATAATTCAAGGTGAATTGTTTGCAATAAAAATTGCTTAGTTTTAGTTTTTGTCATTCACTCTACTGGTAGTTTTAGTTATTATCGAATTTACTGTCTTCTAAAATATTTAGTTTTAGTTCTTTCATGTTCTCTACAGCTTAGTTTTAGTTATTCTTACCAAAAGTAAAATACCCCAAAACTAAGGGGGGTTTGGTTTTAGTTTTAGTTAACTAAAACAACACTACTGGTAGGGTTATGAGAAAGTAATAGCTAAACATCAGAAGGAGCTTTTTCTCAGCTGTTCCAAATTGCTTGCTATTCTGGAGGGAAAAAATACAAATTCAAAATAATAGAGTCTGGTAATTTCAAGTCATACACATATATAATTCTAGGACAATAACTGATGGATTTATTCATTAAAAGAAAACTAAGTCCAGCTCACCTTATACAGAGTATAGAAAGTAGCAAAAAACAAAGGTCCTCCCACAGCTAACAGAAGCTCTATTGGTAATAAATGCATGCATATCATTATCCATAGTGAATGAGCCACAATATATTGAAGGCCAAGTAAAAGGTATATACCCAACACCTCCTTCACTGGCTACTGTAATATTCTGTGATACATATTTTAATAGAGAAAATCTCGAAGTTGTTGCAATAATAGAAACAGAAGGCAGGAAAATACCTAGGATTACCAGATATGTCATCCTCTTGCTGTTCTTTACTTTCTTGTATTTAAATGGCAAACTAATGCTCCACATTATCAATGACAAATGGAATAGCCACCATAGTTGTAATTGAATGATTGTGCGAAAACAATTCCTATAAATAACAACAGAAATAATTACCTCACATACATACGTACACAACTAACAAGAAATTATTTAGATATTTTGGAGTTACTACTGTGACCACGGTGAAAAGCAATGAATGAATGAATGAGTGATGTGTGCATGCTGACAAGTGACACACCTACCCTGCATATACTACACACACGTACATACATAAGGAGAAGTTTCAGGTAGATCTAGCTATATACCCAGAAAGATAATAATACTAAACAATTATAGAATAAATTTACGGTGGGAGCCCTAAACTATTAGTGGCTAAAACACAGTCCTAATAAAACCTAGCAATGGGAATAATTCGTACTTCAACCCTGGGAGCATCTCACACACCAGTTCCATTATACTATTTACCATACGTGGAGCAGAAAGGAGTCATGGTGCTGTTTACAATGCTAGAAGATGAGCAGTAAAGGCTACGATGGCTTGCACTGAGTATTCCAAAGAAATCTACACAATCAGGTAGTGCTCACTTACAGTAGGGAATATATTATTATAGTGTAAGTTTTTGCTACATTTAAACATGACTTGGCATATACATAATTGGCAAACATATACATATAACACATTACTTATTAGGCTATAGACATAATTCCAGATGCTAATCCAGACAACAAGTGATTGAGTATAGTTCAACCAGAAGAAGATAACAGAACTATTGTGAGTCTGTATAATAAAAATAGTTTGGTCTAACTTACCCAACACAATAATATCCACTGTAGTATAAATTAAAAACATGGAAGGAATTTGAAACCTAAGAAAAATAATAGAAGTTGAGAGAATGACATGTGGAATTATATAATTGCAGTCAATCAGATGTCAGGATTGTCATGCATTTGATTTCAAAGTTAATTACTGGTCTGAAACTCACATTGATTTGTATGTGATTCCTGATACCACTAAAGTTATGAAAGCAATTACCATTCCAACAGAATTTGCACACAAAAGAACAATTTGGAGTATCTTTGATCTTGCATCGTCATTCCAATTCCACATGTTGCAGTTTGCCACACATCCTTGCACCATTTCATCATACATAAAATGTTTCTGGCAACTAAATACAGTGTCATTTCTTGTGGATCCTTCTAATTAAATTAACACACATCATTGTTATTACTTTGTTTATAGAGGAACTATGCACGTAATTTTAGCGTTATACCTAACAAAGAGATGTTTTCTGAAGGGCATGTGATGTTTTCTCACAAAGATGGTAGTAAGTTACATTCTGGAAGACTTAAGCCATATTGAACTGCTAAACTCCACTCTCTTGCACATACTCTAAATTGGGTGTCTCGACACTGCTCTTGTGTGGGCTGAATTTGTTCTCCATCACCGTCACACAATCCAAACAAGTACAGACAATAAAATAGAATGATGCTCAGCCTACATTCAGGACTAGGGTCCAACATAGTGAAGGTGGTCAGAAGAAGTCTTGCTAGGGGTTTATCGCTCCTTGAAATCATTATAGCATTGGCTTCATACACTTGACAATTATAAGAATGAAGTGTTTCTAAAAGTGGTACATAGCAGACTCCATTATTATGATAAAATTGAAAAGGGGGCACACTCCATTGCTTCAGCATTTATCTGTTGATATTATAATAAAACATAATGATAAATTGAAAATGACAGCTGTGGTAGCTATATATAATATACTATAGTTGTGTTATTTGGCACCTGGGAATAGAGTTAGTATTCAGACAGCTCTCTCTGCCTTCTCTGACTGTCACAAATGTGCTTGTGCAATGTATGGCATGGAGAACAAGCACGGCTACTATACTATCAAACCTTTCATTGAGTGAAGAGAGGGTAAGGGATGAATCGATCACTTAAGTAGTGATGAACACAATTTGGAGCAGTGACTGAGTTTAAGTTCAGGAGAGTAAGAACTATGCCTCCCCCCCCCGCCCCCCCCCCCCTCCCCCCCCCCCCCCCCCCCCCCCCCCCCCCCCCACCCCC